>ERZ507072.628-NODE-628-length-22130-cov-21.759547_pt1 | contig 22130 bp, 23 predicted proteins | sample MGYA00512864_ERZ507072 | MGnify/ENA metagenome assembly ERZ507072 | reverse complement strand
CGTTCTTTATGGTTGTCGAAGTAAATGAAAACTTATGTCGGCAGGCGGAATCTGTTTTGGAAGAAATCGGTGTGGAGATGACGGATGCCATTGAAAGCTTTTTAAAACAATTGGTTGAAGCGAAACAACTTCCCATCGCAGGAAATGACTAGCATAACTTCTTGAAATTTCCCAATAAAATCCTATTGGGAAATTTTTGAATGGAGGTGAAAACCATCAAAATGTACAAAGGGCATCGCATACGCACAGGAGATCGGCACTTGGTGTATCACTTTGTTCTTGGCTGGATCATTGCTTTGTTCATCGGTTGGATGAGCGTCTTTTATTTTCATGAGCTTAGACAATTTGATCTTTCTAAGCCATCACTTTCTACTATTGAAATCGTTTGGTCTATAAAAGATTTAGCGTGTCTGGTTGGAAGTCTCGCTCTTTCAGGAGTTATGATGTTGCTTTATATTCACTTTTTTCAGGACCATTGGCGAAGTTTGTGGCATCGACAAAAGTTGGCTCGGATGATTCTAGAAAACCATTGGTATGAAGTGAAACAAACTCAAAGTGAAGGCTTTTTCAAAGATTTGAATAGTAGTCGGACCAAAGAGAGTATCAGTTACTTTCCCAAAATTTATTATCGAATGAAGGATGGCTTACTTTCTATTCGCGTTCAAATTTCACTAGGAAAATATCAAGATCAGTTATTGAAGTTGGAAAAGAAGCTCGAAAGTGGGCTGTATTGTGAGTTAGTAGAAAAGGAACTCAAAGACTCCTATGTGGAATACACCTTGTTATACAATATGATTGCCAATCGAATTGGAATTGAAGAAGTAGTGGCAGAAAACGGGGTTTTGCGATTGATGAAAAATCAAGTATGGGCATATGATTCTTTACCCCATATGTTAATCGCTGGTGGCACAGGTGGAGGGAAGACCTATTTCTTACTCACCATTATCGAGGCTTTGCTGAAATCTGATGCAGAAATATTTGTTCTTGACCCAAAAAATGCGGACTTAGCCGATTTAAGCACGGTAATGACTCACGTATACTCCCAAAAAGATGAAATTTCTACTTGTGTGGAGGATTTCTATGAACGCATGATGGCTCGTAGTAGGACAATGAAAGAAATGCCTAACTACAAAACAGGAGAGAACTATGCGTATCTTGGACTTCCGCCCAACTTTTTAATCTTTGATGAATACGTGGCTTATATGGAGATGTTAACAACGAAGGAAAGTGCGGTGATTTTGAATAAGCTCAAGCAAATCGTGATGTTAGGTCGTCAATCTGGTTTCTTTCTGATTTTAGCTTGTCAAAGACCGGATGCGAAATATTTAGGAGATGGGATTCGGGATCAATTTAACTTCCGTGTGGCCTTGGGAAGGATGAGTGAACTCGGGTATTCCATGATGTTTGGTGAGGTTGAAAAAAACTTCTTTATGAAACGCATCAAAGGACGAGGTTATGTGGATACAGGCGGGAGTGTGATTAGTGAGTTTTATACTCCTTTAGTTCCAAAGAGTTATAACTTTTTAGATGCCATTCAGGACATAATACAAGTAAATCTTAAATCTAAAGAATAACGCTAAAATACAAACCGACATTTAATCTGTTTTATTTTCTTAATCTATTTTTAGAGATAAGGTAAATATCATGAATTTCTAGAAAACAAGATATAAATTTATGTCAAACAGGAGAACAGTATTGAAAGTAAAAAACTCAAAGCAATTGACAATACGTGATTAAATGGATACTATTCAACTTATTAATTGAACTATTTTAGTAGAAGAGATTGAAAATCTTAAAGGAGAAAAATTGAGATGAATCACACTAATAAAGAGTTATTTGAACAATATTCTTTGATGGGGAAAGCTTTAGCTAATTCAAATCGTTTGGAAATCATGAGCCTTCTTATGCAATCTCCAAAAACAGTTGAGAATATTGCAAAAGATACTGATTTATCTGTTGCGAATGTCTCCAAACATTTACAGACCCTTTTGAAAGCTCACTTAGTTAAAAATCAAAAATATAAAAATTATATTTATTATCAAGTTTTTGATGTGAACATTGAGAATATGTTGACGCTCTTTTTTGAAACCGCCCAAGATCAGCTTGTTAAGCGAAATGTGATTAAGCAAAATTTTGAAAATCCTAAAGAAGACGATTACATTTTGACGATTGAAGATTTAGAAGAAAAGATTCAGGCAAAAGAGGTTGTACTGATTGATGTAAGACCTTCAGAGGAATACTTAACTGCCCATATTCCTGGTGCTATTTCGATGCCTGTGCAAGAGTTGGAAAGTATGATTAATCACTTACCGAAAGATAAAGAAATCGTTGCTTACTGCCGTGGGCCGCATTGCTTGATGGCAAAAGAGGCAATTGCGATTTTAGAAAAACATGGTCGACAGGCTGTTCGACTTAGCGAAAGTGTAAATGATTGGAATTTACATCATATCTCTCATTGATAGAAAGAAATTGAAACTGCCTATTAATTAGGCGGTTTTTTTCTTGATACAAATATTTTGCCAGAGAAATATATTTATGTTAGTATTCAACTCGTTAGTTGAATAGGTTTTGAATTAGAAATTGTGGAGGAATGTAAATGGAATTAGATGTAATCGTGATAACGTAGGAACAAAAAATCATGATTAAATTAGAATCTAAAGTGATAAATTTTTAAAGGAGGTTACCTATGATCTATGATGTAGTAATAATTGGGGCAGGACCCGGAGGTATGACCGCTGCTTTATATGCAGCACGTTCAAATCTTTCAGTGTTGATGTTAGAAAAGGGGCTTCCTGGAGGACAAATGAACAATACTGCAGAGATTGAGAACTATCCAGGATTTGAATCTATTCTAGGACCAGATTTATCCATGAAGATGCTTGCTGGTACAGAAAAATTTGGTGTCGAGTTAAAGCATGATACTGTTGAGAAAATTGAGAATGGTGGCAGTATAAAAATTATTAATGGCTTAAATGAAATGTATCAAGCCAGAACGATAATCATTGCCACAGGCGCAGTTCATAAAATGCTTGGAGTAAAAGGTGAAGATTCTTATTCAGGAATGGGTGTATCGTATTGTGCGGTATGTGACGGCGCGTTCTTTAGAAATAAAGAACTATTAGTAGTTGGTGGTGGAGACTCTGCGGTGGAGGAAGCTATTTACCTAACACAATTTGCCTCTAAGGTAACAATTGTCCATCGAAGAGATACCTTAAGGGCACAAAAAATACTTCAAGAACGTGCTTTTAATAACGAAAAAATTTCTTTTGAATGGAATGCTGTAATTGAGGAAATTAAGGGAAACCAAATGAAAGTGACCTCAGTTCAGTTAAAAAATCCAAAAAACGATCAGTCGAAAGAAATTACTGCTGACGGAGTATTTATTTATGTCGGTTTAGATCCTATTACCCAACCATTTACAAGCTTAGGAATTGTAAATGATAATGGATGGATCAGAACGGATGAGAGAATGCGGACTACCATTCCTGGTATTTATGCTATTGGAGATGTGAGGGAAAAAGTATTACGTCAAGTTACAACAGCTGTAGGTGATGGAAGTATTGCAGGTCAAGAGGCATATAAATATATTGAAGAAAACTCAAAAATAAATGTATAGAATAGGTGAAGAAATGAAAAAAATTAATGATCAACAATTTAAAGAAGAAACAAGTCAGGGATTAGCATTAATCGATTTTTGGGCTCCATGGTGTGGTCCATGTAAAATGCAGGCTCCTATTTTGGATGAATTAGAAGCTGAGATGGGTGATAAGGTATCAATTTTTAAATTGAATGTGGATGATAATCCAGTTACGGCTAGTGAATTTGGTGTGATGAGTATTCCAACATTAATGATAAAAAAAGACGGTCGGGTTGTTGACAAGCTTGTTGGCGTACATGACAAAGAAACTTTAGCAAAAATATTGAATGAGTTTGCTTAATTAGCAAAAAAATTAATTATATTTGGATAGAAAATGTGACAAAGTGAATAGCCTAGTAGCCAAGAGCAAAAAATGTTCTTGGCTTTTTTCTTTGCAATGAATGAGGTGATTTATGACATTTTTAGATTTATTTGCCGGGATTGGTGGTTTTCGCTTAGGTATGGAACAAGCGGGCCATCACTGTATCGGCTTTTGTGAAATTGATGAATTTGCTAGGCGTAGTTATAAGGCAATTCATGATACTAGAGAGGAGGTGGAAATGCATGACATCACAAGTATATCAGATGAGTTTATTCAATCCCTCGGACCAGTGGACATCCTTTGCGGCGGATTTCCGTGCCAAGCTTTTTCAATTGCGGGAAAGCGGCAAGGATTTTCCGATACTCGAGGTACTTTATTCTTTGAAATCGCTCGGTTCGCCGCTCTTCTCCAACCTAAGTTTCTATTCCTTGAGAACGTCCGAGGGTTGCTCAATCACGAAGGAGGGGCTACGTTCGAGACGATCCTCCGAACGCTGGATGGATTGGGGTATGATGTGGAATGGCAGGTGTTTAACTCAAAGGCCTACGTTCCCCAAAGTCGCGAGCGGGTCTTCCTTATCGGACATTCTCGAGACGCATGTACCGAACAGGTATTTCCTATCATTGGATCGTCTCCAACATCTGATCAAAACATCAGAAACTTAGTAAATATCAATCCTTCCAATCGTGGAATGGGGGGCCAAGTCTATGGTTCAGATGGTGTAGCACCAACCTTAACAGGCGATGAAGGAATCAAAATCGCATTGCCGGTAAATGAGGGGATTTCAGTAGCCGGTATGTTGCCGGGAAATTTTGAACAAGGTAATCGGGTTTACGAGGTGACCGGAACAGCTCCCACTTTGTCAACGAAACAAGGTGGAACGAAGATCATGATTCGAAAAAATAAAACAGAATATCAAGAGGTGAAGCCAGGGGACAGTGTGAACCTGGCTTTTCCTAATTCCACAAGTCGCCGAGGACGTCTGGGAAAACAAAGTGTGCATACCTTATTAACAGGAGACCAACAAGCAGTCGTCACAAATCAGTATCAGATTCGGAAGCTAACACCTAGAGAGTGCTGGCGGCTTCAGGGCTTTCCAGACTGTGCTTTTGATCGGGCAGCTCAAGTCAATTCAGATAGTCAATTGTACAAACAGGCCGGAAACTCTGTGACAGTTCCGGTCATTTTTGATATTGGCAGAAGATTAAAGGAGGTGGATAGGCATGATTTATGATGAGTTGATTGGAGAAATCTACTGGGTGATTGGTAAGATTCAGTCAGATTCAGAACTAGAAGAAGAATTACGCCGGCTCAATTTTGATATTTGCAAAAATGGGGTGAAAGTCCCTGGTGATTCATATGTAATGGACGAGGAAACCGATGCTCGAATTGAGCTGAATCAAGTCATCAGTGAATTGGAACGGATTGCGGATCATGCAAAAGAATCGAATATCCGTCAAGACTTGTTTGAGATTAAGGCAGAGTTGGAAATTGGGGGCATTGCCGAGGAGTAACCGCCAAATAAACCAACTGATAGGCGCTGACCGCGGAGGATTTGCGAAGCAGAAATCCTCCGTGGTGCTGTGCCTGTTCATGGACGGCGCCAGCCGGCCATGATGTCTCACCCCCCGTATCTAACAGGGGGGTACAAAAACACAAAAAATAAGCAAGTAGCTATTAATAATTACTGGTGTAGCAAGGGAAATTAACGATTTGATTCAGTGTGAAGTATTCGTCAATTACTTCACACTTTTGCTTTAGGAGGTGATTATTTGGCGAAAAGAAATTTAAGCAAGGAACTGCTAAAAGAAAAGCGTAAGGATTATAAGGTTTCGCAGAACAAATTAGCTGTCGCATGTAATTTGACTCGAGAGTATATCAACAAGATTGAATCAGGTCTACTTACACCATCAGAAAAGACCATGAGAAAAATTTTTGACCAACTGGAAAGTTTCAATCCCGATTTGCCTTTGACGTTACTGTTTGACTATGTAAGGATTCGTTTCCCCACAACGGATGTACGGAAAATTATTCAAGAAATTCTCCATTTGAAATTTGAGTATATGCTTCATGAAGATTACGCCTTTTACTCCTATCAAGAACAATACGTCATGGGCGATATTGTGGTGATGTTGTCTCATGAAGAAGATAAGGGCGTTCTTTTGGAATTAAAAGGGCGAGGTTGTCGGCAGTTTGAAACTTTTTTACTCGCACAAAAGCGTAGCTGGTACGACTTTTTCGAAGATTGTCTAAAAGCTGGTGGCGTGATGAAACGCTTAGACTTGGCAATCAATGATCGAGTTGGTTTGTTAGATATTCCTGATTTAACGAAAAAATGTCAGAAGGAAGAATGTATCTCCTTGTTTCGTACCTTTAAAAGTTACCGTTCCGGGGAACTGTTGAAAGCTGATGAAAAGGATGGCATGGGCAATACTTTATATATCGGTAGCCTCAAGAGTGAGGTTTATTTCTGTTTGTACGAAAAAGATTATGAACAATATATCAAGTTAGGAATTCCATTAGATCAGACCAAAACGAAAAATCGTTTCGAGATTCGACTGAAAAATGACCGAGCCTATCATGCGATTCAAGATTTGTTAAAAGGTCGTAGTATTGAAAGTACCACATTTTCCATTATCAATCGTTATTTGCGATTTGCGGATAAAGTAGATGGAAAACGGAGAACCAATTGGCCCTTAAATGAACAATGGGGTCGTTTTATTGGACGGAACCGGAAAGAGATTCAATTAACTTCTGAACCGAAACCGTATACCATTGAACGAACCTTGAATTGGCTAGGTAGACAAGTTGCCCCTACGTGGAAAATGGCTAAGGAGTTGGATCGTTTGAATCAGACAACCTATATACAGGATATGGTACAGAATGCCCGCTTATCAGACCGGCACAAAAAGATTTTGGAGCAACAAAGTATGGTAATTGAAAATTTGATTATATGAAATGAGGAATTTTGATGGGAGTTGTAAAAGATATTTTACTGGTATTTGGTGGCAGTATGCTTGGTGTTACTGTGATGTGCTTGATGAATGCAAGTGCAGCGGTGGACCGAGCAATGGAAAAGAAAGGAAAGTGACAAGATGAATTTCGGACAAAATTTATATCAATGGTTTTTAACCAATGCCCAATCCTTAGTCTTACTGGCAATTGTGGTCATTGGTTTGTTTTTAGGATTTAAGCGAGAGTTTTCCAAACTGATTGGCTTCTTGGTGATCGCTTTGATTGCGGTAGGGTTGGTCTTTAATGCTTCTGGAGTGAAGGATGTCTTACTCAATTTGTTTAACCGAATTGTCGGGGCTTAAGGAGGATCTATATGGAACAGATGCGTGTTTATATTGCGAATCTCGGGAAATATAACGAAGGTGAGTTGGTGGGTGCGTGGTTTACCCCACCTGTCAATTTTGATGAAGTGAAAGAACGAATTGGAATAAATGACGAATATGAGGAATATGCAATTCATGATTATGAGTTGCCCTTTGAGATTGATGAGTATACACCAATTGAGGAAATTAATCGTTTGTGTGGCTTAGCGGAGGAGCTTGAAGGAACGCCGATTGGTGAAGTTGCTTCTGAGATTCAACATGCTTTCTTCAATTCTTTTGAAGAAATGGTAGAGCATGTGGATGATATTGTCTATTATCCAGATTGCGATGATATGAGTGATGTAGCATATTTCTTGATTGTAGAAAATGGTGATTTTGGAGAAGTACCAGAACACTTGAAGACGTATATTGATTTTGATGCGTGTGGTCGAGACTTGGAGATTGGAGGCAACTATTTGGTTACGAGTCGAGGTGTTTTTGAGTATCCTAATTAAGAAGAAAAACATCTGTTAAGTACGTGTTATCTTTGTTATCATAATGTATGTAATGATTTCTATAATCAGATAACGAGGGATAAATATGGAACGTGGATTTGAATACTTAGTTGATGTTCATGGAGAACCTGGAGCAAGAGATATCTTTGAGAGAATTTGTACTAATTTATTTCAATCGATGTATGGTCCGACTACAAAATCAGTAGAAGTTTCAAGAGGTGATGGGGGTATAGATGTTTTAGTAGGAGATTTACCAAAGCCTCAGAAAGTGTATCAATGTAAATTTTTCTTAAACGGATTAGGATCTTCTCAACGCCAACAGATAAAAGAATCATTTAAGACTGTCACAACAAATTATGAAATCACAGATTGGAGACTTTGTTTGCCATGCATACTAACTCAACAAGATTTGCTGTGGTGGTCAAAATGGAAACACGAGCAAAGTGAGTTAACTGGTATACAAATTGAACTATGTGATGGATCCTATCTTATTCACCAACTAAAATCATATGATATCTATGAACGTGAATTTGATGAGGATATTAGGAATCAGTTGAAAATAATTTCGAGTGAATTAGCCCTTCAAAAACAGCGAGTCATTGATGAAATAATATATGATGATTTAGATGGAATTGAAGATGAATATAATGATTTCATTTTTGTGAAGATGTTAGAAAGTGCAGGTATTTTTGATACTAACGAATATAAAATAGATTTTTTTAATGCAGAAATATCAAGGCAAGAAAGTATAAGCAAAGATGAAGTTGAAGGATTGAGAATATATAGTAATTTGAAGATAAAAATCTTATCTCTGTGGAGAACACAATTTAATATATTTAAATCACCTGATAATGGTCAAAACTTATTGCTTCAAACTTATTTAAGGATAGAAGATTTAGATTCAACAACTCTCCTCTCAAATCCTGAATATAACTTACTAGCTAAAAAGGGTATATTACATCAGCTTGCCAATGAGAAAAAAATAGGATGGGTAACTAATTATCTTGAAAAATTATCTGAATATGTAGGTGAGGAAATATGAATGAAATAGTTGAGGGTGTGACTTATAAGGAGTATCTTCTTACTCTAATAAGAATTATTACATTTTTAGATTGCCTAGGGGAAAATCATAAAAAAAATACTACAATGGAAAGAATTGTTTGTTATGACTTTTTTTTAAAATACCCCGAATTTCTTGATAGTAAGAAAAGTGAAGATTTTGATACTAAATTCTCTTATTTTCATTGGAAGCCTAACTATAAGTTATATGATTCCGTTCTTGCAGATGCTCAAGCGCGTTGCTTAATTAAACTAAAACCTGAATCATCTAATTATATTTCTACAGAACTAGGTACTGAATTTATAAGCGGAATGTCGAACAGCTATATTGAAAATTTAACTGAGTCATCTAAGTATATTGAAAAAAATATATGTAAATTATCTAATAAAGCTATCAATGAGAAGATAAGTGTTCTTCTTACGACTAGTAGGGGGGTAGAGTTGTGAATCTTTTTTTGAAAACATTTAGGTTAATTGGAATTGATAAGAATTATGAAATAAAATTTATCAAGGGCCTTAACGTGATTTCGGGTCCTACATCAACTGGTAAAACAACAATTTTTGAGCTTATTGACTATGCTTTTGGATCTAAGTCACATAAATCATATATAGAAGTAGGATCAAAGTGTACTGATGTTGAGCTAGAATTTGAAATAAAAGGGAAACTATACAGAATTAAGAGAACTTTATTTAAATTTGATTTACCAATATTAGTAGAGGTATTTAATGAGGGTGAAGGTAAGTTTGATATCCTTGGAACGTATTTCGAACGTAGTAAAGATTATAATAAAACTTTATCGGCATTTTTATTATCTAAATTGGGTTTAGATGGTATTAAAGTTGCTAATCAAAATTTTAGTTTTCGAGATTTGTTTAAGTTCTCGTATCTGAAACAGACAGAGATAGATAACGAAGATATTTTATCTGAAAAAAATTGGGCGGTGAATAATAAGCAGAAGGCAGCTTTTGAAATTATCTTTAATTTCTATGATAAGCTAATTGGGGAATTAAAGAGTCAATTGAGTATCAAACAAGATGAATATAAGAATGAGACGATTAAAGTAAACGGGATTCAAGAATTTTTGAAACAATCTGATATTGAAAATTACGATACAGTTGAAAAAAGGAAAAAAGAGCTTGATTTACAAATTAAAGAGCTCACAAAATTGCTAAACGAAAATAAAGAAAAAATAAAGCTGGATTCTTCAAACTCTATGACAGATGAGCTTGAAGAAAATGTTATAAAGAAAAAAAAGGATAGAAATTTAATACTTGCAGAAATTGCTGATCAAAAACAGTATATTCAAAAATTAATCACATTATCTAATCAATATTCGAATGATCTTGAAAAAATTGATGCTGCAATTATGGGAGTACGTGAAATCAACAAGTACGATTTTAAGCTTTGCCCTAATTGCCTGCAACCGTTATCTATGCATAAAAATTCTTTGAATTGTATGCTTTGTGATAATTCAATGGAAAATCTGGCAGAGCAAGTTATTGAACTCAAAAATGAAAAAAGAAATATAAATAAAAAAAAGAATGAACTTGAAAAGCATATAAATCATTCTATGTCTGTAAGAGAAGAATTAGTAAAGAAAAACGAGTTACTTACTAAGCAAATAAATCAAGACGAGCGAGTTCTTTCAGATTTGACAGACGCCTATGTTAATCCTTATCTTCAAGAAATAAGCCTTATAAATTTATCGCTTGGTAAATTATATAGTGAAAATGATGAACTAGATAATAGCCTCCGATTTATTAAAGAACTTAACAGACTTCTGTTGGTTTTAAAGCAAAAGCAAGATGAGCTTGAGGATTTGAAGACTCAAATTGAAGAGCAAAAAGAAATGAATGACAAAAGTGATATAATTTCGAAATTAAATATCAAGTTTAATGAGATTCTAGAAGCATTTCATTTTCCAAAACTTTCAAATGCTTACATTGATCCAAAAAACTATCTTCCATATATTAGGGGAAGAAGGTACAATGATTTAGGTAGTTTAGGAGCTGTAACTTTATTAACGGTTGCATATTATCTATCAATTTTGGAAAAAGCATCAAGCAGAGAAATAAATTCAAATCATTTAAATCTGTTGATGATTGATACACCTAGTAAGAATTTAGGTGTTTCTTCAAAAACAGCTGAATTTCAAGATGAAGAAATTTTCAAGTCAATGATAGCTTATTTTGTAGAATTGGATAGCAAGATGTCCGATGAAATTCAGTTAATTGTTATCAATAACGGATATCCAGATACATTACCAGCTAAAAATATAATAAAAGAATTCTCATCAGATGGTAACTCTGGATTAATTGATGATATTTAATAGTTTAATATTGAAGGTTGTTCCTATTTGGAACAGCCTTTTTTGAAAGGAGAAACCGTGAAGAAAATAAAAAGCTATACCAGTATCTGGGCAGTTGAAAAGGTCATTTATGCAATTAATGACTTTCAACTGCCTTTTCCTGTGACCTTTAATCAGATGGCTTGGTTTGTTTTATCCTTGCTGTTTGTCATTGTATTTGCTCATGTGCCTCCACTATCCATGATAGAGGGGGCATTTCTAAAATACTTGGGCATACCGGTGGCGGTTACTTGGTTTATGTCGCAAAAGACGTTTGACGGCAAGAAACCATTGGGATTTTTACGATCCTTTATCAGTTATCACTTGCGATTTAAGGTCACTTTTGCAGGAAAGAAAGTCAAAGAACAGAAGAAACGATGGGACGAATCCATTACTCTTGTAAGGAGTGTGAACTATGTACCCGATTAAGTATATCGAAAACAATCTTGTGTTTAACCAAGAAGGCGAGTGTTTTGCCTACTATGAATTAGTGCCTTACAACTACTCCTTTTTGTCACCGGAACAAAAATATCAAGTACATGATAACTTTCGCCAATTGATTGCGCAAAACCGTGAAGGTAAGATTCATGCCTTACAAATTGCCACAGAAAGTAGTATACGCGCTACACAAGAACGATCGAAAAAGGAAATTACCGGTAGACTCAAAGAAGTCGCGAAACAACGAATTGATTTACAGACAGAGGCATTAGTATCCATGATTGGCGATAGTCAGATTGATTATCGTTTTTTTATTGGCTTCAAACTGATTGCGACAGATGAAGAGGTCAATCTAAAGAATCTCAAGAAATCTTTCTTCTCCGGCTTTCAAGAATTTGTCTATGGAGTGAATCATCATTTGATGGGCGATTTTGTTTCCTTATCCAATGAAGAAATTCGCCGATATACCAAGATTGAAAAACTAATGGAAAGTAAATTGGCTCGAAGATTTAAAGTCAGACGAGTCACACCGAGTGATCTGACGTATTTGATTGAACATATCTATGGCAAAAAGGGTACACCATTTGAAGAATATGAATTTCAGCTACCAAAGAAAAAGCTGAAGTCGGAAACTTTGGTGAAACGTTACGACTTATTACGTCCCAGTCGTTGTTTGATTGAAGAAAAGCCCCGTTACTTACGTATGGAACATGAGAATCATGAATCATATGTAGCGTACTTAACAATTAATACAATTGTGGGGGAAATGGAGTTTCCCTCCTCAGAACTTTTCTATTACCAGCAACAACAATTCACTTTTCCGATTGATACTTCAATGAATGTAGAGATTGTCACCAATAAAAAGGCACTTGCTACCGTTCGCAATAAGAAAAAAGAACTGAAAGATTTAGACAACCATGCCTATCAATCTGATAATGAAACGAATTCCAATGTTTTAGATGCGTTGGATTCCGTAGATGAATTGGAAACCACCTTGGATCAGTCCAAAGAATCTATGTACAAACTGAGCTATGTGGTTCGAGTGAGTGCCGAATCAGTAGATGAACTAAAGCGCCGCTGTGATGAAGTGTTCGATTTTTATGATGATACCAATGTAAAATTAGTCCGTCCTTTTGGCGACATGATGGGGCTACATGAAGAATTCTTACCCTCAAGTAAACGATATATGAACGACTATATTCAGTATGTTACGTCTGACTTTCTGGCGGGGCTTGGTTTTGGAGCTACACAGATGTTAGGAGAGTTGGAAGGCATTTACTTTGGCTACAATGTGGATACAGGGCGTAACGTTTATCTGAAACCGGCATTGGCTTCACAAGGGGTAAAGGGTTCAGTTACCAATGCTTTGGCAGCTGCTTTCCTTGGTTCACTTGGTGGTGGAAAATCCTTTAGCAACAATCTCTTAGTCTATTATGCAGTGCTGTTTGGTGGGCAAGCTGTAATTGTCGATCCAAAAGGTGAACGAGGTGGCTGGAAAGAAACCTTGCCAGAAATTACGGATGAAATCAATATTCTCAACTTAACCAGTAAGCCAGAAAATCAAGGCTTACTTGATCCTTATGTGATTATGAAGAAAAAGAAAGACTCAGAAAGTCTAGCGATTGATATTCTGACCTTTTTAACAGGAATTTCAAGTCGAGATGGGGAGAAGTTTCCCGTTTTACGCAAGGCTATTCGAACCGTTACCCAAAGTGAGCAACGAGGATTGCTACAAGTCATTAATGAGCTTCGAAAAGAGGGCTCGCCAGTTGCGGAAAATATTGCCGATCATATTGAATCGTTTACCGATTATGATTTTGCCCATTTGCTTTTCTCAGACGGTTCAATTACCCAGTCGATTAGCTTAGACAAGCAGTTGAATATCATTCAAGTGGCGGATTTGGTTTTACCGGATGCGGAAACGACTTTTGAAGAATACACCACCATGGAATTACTAAGTGTTTCCATGCTAATCGTCATTTCGACTTTTGCCTTGGACTTTATCCATAGTAATCGAGAAATTTTCAAGATTGTGGATTTGGATGAGGCGTGGAGTTTTCTTCAAGTGGCTCAAGGAAAGACCTTATCCAATAAGCTCGTTCGTGCAGGTCGGGCCATGAATGCCGGGGTTTATTTCGTCACGCAAAACAGTGACGATTTACTGGATGAACGCTTGAAGAATAATATCGGGTTGAAATTTGCGTTTCGCAGTACCGATATTCATGAAATCAAGAAAACCTTGGAATTCTTTGGGTTGGATCAGGAGGATGAAAGCAATCAAAAACGTCTGCGAGATTTGGAAAACGGTCAGTGTTTAATGCAAGATTTGTATGGTCGAGTAGGCGTCGTCCAAGTTCATCCAGTCTTTGAAGAACTCTTCCATGCCTTTGATACCCGTCCACCGGTTCAAGAGAGAATGGAGTGAGGAGATGAAAAAGAAACTTTTTCGGATTATGGGAATTCTCGCAATCAGTCTCTGCATCATTTTACTTCTTCTCAGTCTGATTGGAACGGTGGCCGAGGCAACTGGATTAGTTGATGATACGGTGAAAGCCGGAAACCTTTATTCCAAATATTCTCTGAACAATTATCAACTAGATTTCTTTGTGGATAGCTCTTGGGACTGGCTGCCTTGGAATTGGGGGGATGGCCTAGGGAAGAGCGTGATGTATGGCCTTTATGCCATCACTAATTTTATTTGGACCGTAAGTCTGTATTTATCGAACGCCACAGGCTATGTAGTTCAAGAAGCTTATAAATTGGATTTCATTTCGGATACAGCTGAAAGTATTGGGAAGAATATCCAAACCTTAGCCGGCATTACCGAAAATGGACTCCAGACCTCGGGTTTCTACTTCGGTTTCTTATTATTAATGATTTTGGCTCTAGGAGTTTATGTGGCGTATACCGGATTATTAAAACGAGAAACTACCAAAGCAGTCCGGGCTGTCATTAATTTTGTGATGATCTTTCTACTTTCGGGTTCGTTCATTGCTTATGCGCCTACCTATATCACAAAAATCAATGACTTTAGCTCAGATGTTAGTGAAGCGGCTCTTAGCCTTGGGACCGAGATCGTTGTACCGAATTCTGAAAGCCAAGGGAAAGATAGTGTCGATTTGATTCGGGATAGCTTATTTTCCATTCAAGTCCAACAACCTTGGTTACTCTTGCAATTTGATGATTCCAATATAGAAGAAATTGGCGAAGACCGAGTCGATAAAATCTTATCCGTGAGTCCAGATGAAAATAAAGGCAAAGATCGGGAAGAAGCGGTCAAGGCCGAGATTGAAGACAATGACAATGCGAATTTAAGTATTACCAAGACCATGAACCGCTTAGGGACCGTGGTCTTTTTGGTGTTGTTCAATATTGGGATTTCCTTCTTTGTTTTCCTCCTAACCGGGATTATGTTATTCTCCCAAATTCTCTTCATTATCTTTGCGATGTTTTTGCCGATTAGTTTTTTATTGTCCATGTTGCCGACTTATGAGAGTTTGGGAAAGAAGGCGATTATTCGTTTATTCAATACGATTATGATGCGAGCGGGAGTGACCTTGGTGATTACAACTGCTTTTAGTATCTCCACGATGTTTTACAATATTTCGGCGACCTATCCCTTCTTTATGGTAGCTTTTCTACAAATTGTGACCTTTGCCGGTATCTATTTCAAATTGGGTGACATTATGAGTATGTTCAACCTCCAGAGTAATGACAGTCAGTCAATGGGCAGACGGGTGATGCGAAGACCGCAAATGTTAATGAATCGTAAATTACGGCAACTCAATCGAAATGTGGGCCGAACTCTGGCCTTTGGTGGAGGTGCAGTAGTTGGAAATAAGTTGTCAAAGGATCAACAAAAGTCCAGATTGTATTCTTCTGGTTTTTCTCCACGAAAGAATCCGTCGCTACCTAACAATAACGAGGCATCACCTGACCCGACTAAGGAAAATCCAATCTCAAAAAATAAGAAACAGTCTAGAATGAATTTAGCTGGGAGAAAAATCGGCAAAGTTTTGGATACCCAAGCTTTGGTGAAAGATAAGTCCAAACAAGTAAAGGATCAAGTACGAAGCACACCGACCAACTTGAAATACAACCTCCATAAAGGAATTGAAAAAACGAAAAAAGCACCAGAAGAATTTAAGCGCGGACTGGTCCAAGAAAAAGCAAATCGAGCGGAGTTGCTAGAAAAACAACGACAATGTAGAGATGAAAAAATGGCTGAAAAGCGCAAAGTATTGAACGAAACAGGGAATCGTCATGGAAAAAGACGGGGAAATGTTCCGATAAAAACAGAGCTCCAACCTCAAAAAGATAGAGCGCCGAAAAGAGAAGCACCAAAGCGGATTGTGAGAGCAAATCCGAATCCCGAAATCAAACGAAAACTAACTAGTCAGGAAAATGTTTCAAAAAGAATAAGTCAACCATCAAGTAAGAAAAATTCTTTCCAACAAGTGAAACAGAGGTCTACACTGCCCAAGCAAACCAATCAAAAAGTACAAAAAAGAATGAACTCTCGTCCAAAATCAAGGTCGGGTGAGAAAAAATGAACTTAAAGAAATTAAGTATCATTTCGTTAACCCTCCTGACAATCTCCTTTATGGGTATCTTGATGTGTGTGGGCTTGTTGTTTGGTGAAGACAGTGAAGGAAGTAATAGTTCAGGTGCTTCTCTTGGGGGAAGTAATGTCTCAGAAGAAGTTTTGAAACATCGTGCAATGGTAGAAAAATATGCCAAGGAATCAAGCATCTCAGAATATGTCCTGATTCTTTTAGCGATTATTCAAGTGGAATCTGGTGGCACAATGGAAGATGTCATGCAGAGTTCTGAATCGGCAGGCTTACCACCAAATTCGTTAAGTACCGAGGCATCCATCAAACAAGGATGTCTCTATTTTGCGTCTTTGGTTAAGCGTTCCAACGAACTGGGATGCGATCAGGATAGTATTATTCAAGCTTATAACTATGGTGGCGGGTATCTAGATTATGTCGCGAAAAACGGGAAGAAGCATAGTTTTGCTTTAGCTGAATCTTTTTCAAAGGAAAAATCGGGCGGTCAAAAAGTCGATTACCCTAATCCCATCGCGATTAAGGAAAATGGTGGATGGCGCTATAGCTATGGCAATATGTTTTATTGCTTATTGGTGAAACAATACCTAACTACAACACAGTTTGATGATAAAACAGTCCAAGGAATTTTTGACGAGGCCTTTAAGTATGAAGGAACGGCCTATGTATTTGGTGGCTCAAGTCCAGAAACGGGTTTTGATTGTAGTGGTTTGACCCAATGGTGTTATGCCAAAGTTGGTCTGAAACTTCCTCGGGTGGCTCAAGATCAGTATGATGCCATGACCCATATTGACCTAAAAGATGCCAAACCAGGTGATTTGGTTTTCTTTCATTCGACTTATAATGCCGGTACTTATGTGACTCATGTGGGCATTTACGCAGGGGAGAATCGCATGTTTCATGCAGGAGATCCAGTGGGCTGGACAAATCTAACGGAAAGCTATTGGCAGCAGCATCTTATCGGTGCTGGACGGTACAAATAAGAGAAAAGAGGAAAAATAATGAAGATAAAAATTGAACGGAATCAAAAGGAAAAGAGCCCAAAAAAGAAAAAAGAACGAGTTGTATCCGTGGGTAAGCATCGAAAAATGGTGCTTGCCCTTTGGCTTTTATTGTCTTGTAGTCTTGCTTTTGGCGTTTATAAAAATTTCACCGCCATTGATCAATATACAACTCATGAAAAAGTGGTTATAAAAGAGAAGGTAGTGAATACTTCTGGCGTTGAAAGTTTTACAGAGGATTTTGTGAAAGAATATTTTTCATGGAAAAATAACAAAGAAGCAATTGAAAAGAGAATGAGTACTCTTGGACAATATCTTACAGAAGAAGGTCTCACCTTGAGCCAAGATATGGTTCGGGCAGATATTCCCACTAGTTCCGAAGTTCAGTCTGTAAAAATTCTAGATGTTGAAAAAAGGTCAGATAATTTTGTCGTTTCATTTCTAGTGGATCAAAAGATTACAGAAGGAAAGAAGTCACAACAGGTTTCTTCTGCTTATCGAGTGACAATCTTTGAAGATGAAAACAGGAATCATATAGTAACGAGTTTACCTACCCTGATTGGAAAACCGGAAAAGGCTCAATATGAAGCAAAGAAAGTAGAAAATAGTTCAGAAATTGATGGTAAAATAACGGAAGAAATTACAGAGTTTTTAGAAATGTTTTTCAGAATTTACCCAACTGCTTCTGAAAAGGAGCTTGAGTATTATGTTGAAGATGACACAATGAGTCCAATCAATACGAACTTAAAACTTGTGGAATTAGTGGATCCAATTTATACACAAAATGGAAAAAATATTCAAGTGAAAGTTGATGTAAAGTATCTTGGTGATTTATCAAAAACAACTAATTACTTTCAGTATGAATTGGAATTACAGAAAGATGGAAACTGGAAAATTATTGACTCTGAATAAAAACAAATTAAAACAACAGATGAATTATTTATTTTTGATAGAGTGAATCCGTCGAGTACTTTTTTCATTCCCTATTATTTGTTACATCTTTCCGAAAAAATAAAATATATACTATTATTATGATCCGTAATCCTATATTTATTTGGGATTGCGGATCTATTTTATATTGGAGAAATAACTATGTTTAAAAGAGAAATCAGCACTATTTAGTGCCAGTTATCAAAGAAGTAGTGTTTATTGTCAACGGCACCTTTAAAATGTAGGAAAACGGCAATTTAAAATTGTTGGTTTTCCTACATTTTTGTATGCTCTTCTTATCCCAAATGAAATGGAGGCTCAGGGATGAGAAAAGACATACGCGAAGGAGTGATGATCTACATGATCAATGAAATCAAACCCAATTATGCTGCACTGGCAAAACAATACGACTGCGACTACCGAACAGTTAAGCGTGCTTACGAAGAAGCTCAAGATAAAGAATCAAAACCTCCAGAACGTAAGAAGCGCCCGAGTAAGTTAGGTCCCTACAGAGAAATCATCCAAGATAAAATTAAAGACCAATGCAGTGCTTACAGTATTTTTAAGTTTATTGAGCGCAAAGGATTTGGAGGAAGCTACAGTTTAGTAAAGACCTATTGTCGTCAGCTTAAGCAGGCGAAAGTACACAAGGCAACCGTCCGAGTCGAACATAGTCCCGGGCTTTCTGCTCAGGTTGACTGGAAGGAAGATATGCGACTAATCAGTAATCATGGCGAAATTTTTGAATTCAATATCTTTTTGTACGTCTTGCCATATTCCAAGAAAAAATATGTCACACTAACTTTCGACCGGAAACAAGACACACTCTTTGAGTGCTTAGATGACGCGTTTTATCAAACCGGTGGCGTTCCCAAAGAAATCTGGTTCGATAATATGAAGACAGTCGTTGACCATTCTCGTAGTCAGTTTTCCAAACCGCATTTCAATGAACGTTTTTATGCCTTCAGTAAGGATGCCGGCTTCACGCCCATTGCCTGTCGGGCATTTCGCCCGCAAACAAAGGGCTGTGTCGAAGCTTTAGCCAGGACTGTTGACCGCCTACGGGTCTATAATCATGAATTTTATGATGCCGTTGAGCTGTGCCATTTAGTGAATGACCTTTGTGTTGAGCTAAATAACGAGGTTTCTCAATCAACTGACCAAACACCAGATGATCGTTGGCAGACAAACGAAAAAGAGCACCTGCATCCATACCCAAAAAACCTTTTGAATCCCTATTTTGAAGACTTTATTCGCCGTAAAGTCACCAAGGAAGCAATGGTCATTTTCCGTAAATGCAGGTACTCTGTGGCGCCTCGCTATATCGGTAAAGAAGTCGAGATCGAACTCTCCGATAAAGAAGACCAAGTACAGATTTATTATAACGGAGAACTGATTCGGTCGCATCCATTAACGACAAAACAACTGAACTACCACGAGGAAGACTATTTCCAAATCTTGAAATCCGATGTCATGAGTCACAAAGAAGACGATGAAATCAGAGCGTATACTCGTGAAAGTCTCAAGCAATATGATCTGGTGGAGGTTGCTGATGAAGAATAGCCATTACCAAGAACTGATGACCAACTTAGAGACTCTTGGTTTGAATCATATGCGGGAATATGTTCCTAACTACATCGAAGTGGCCAATCGAGAGGAGCTTTCTTTAACGGAAGCCCTTCTTGAGCTGACACGCAGAGAAGTGGATCATCAAAATAAGCAAAAAATGAATCGTGTGGTGGCACGCGCCCGCTTTCCTAAGAGAACCAGCCTGGAAGAGTTTGATTTTGCCTTCCAGCCAAGTATCAATAAGCGTGAAGTACTAGACTTAAAGCACATGGGTTTTGTGGAAAAACATGAGAACTTAGTCTTTATCGGCAGTCCTGGTGTGGGCAAGACGCATCTGACGATTGCATTGGGAATTGAAGCATGCCGTCAAGGCTATCGGACACTATTCATCACCTGTCATGAGCTACTTTTGCGTCTGCGAACAGCCTATGAAAAAGGTACCCTAGAACGTGTCCTCAACCGATACGCTCGCTATGACGTCTTGATTATTGATGAAATTGGCTATCTTCCGATTCATAAACAAGAAGCTGATTTATTCTTTCAGCTTCTTGCCATGCGCTATGAACACCGCTCTACGATCATTACGACGAACATTGTCTTATCTCGTTGGGGCGAGTTGTTCCAAAGTCCTGAGATCGCAGCTGCCATCCTTGACCGTTTAGTACATCACGTCAAAGTGTTCAAGATTACAGGCAAGTCTTATCGTATGAGAGACAAGATCTAAAGTGTCGATTGCCGACAATTATTACTGCCGAAAACCTACATTTTTATCCTGCCGAAAACCTACAATTTTAAGCTGCCCTTGACATTTATTGAGGTTCAGTTATTTTTGGAGCATTATAATAATGTTGTTCAACAGTTAACTTCAAGCTAATAAGAGAAGCGTTGAAAATACAGATTGCAAAACATGAACAGCTATGATTCGTTTTGGTGCTAAGTGTGATGACTATGCTCCATTAAAAAGGTTCATTCTCCTTGCTCTGGAGTTAACTTTAGGGATTAAAATAAATATAATAGGTTATCGAAATTTGATTTTATTCAGTGACGAAAAAGTAGTTTAATAATTTCTCGAAAGGGTGAGTAAAATGAACAGATCTATAAAAAGAGCATTGGTGTTGCTTGGTCTACTACTTTTTCTGGCCTCAGCTTGTAGCAGAAATCCGGGTGGAACGGACAGTTTCACAACCGAAAGTAAGAGGTCAATTATCACTGAAGAAAAAGGAAGCGAACAAGCAACGATGCAGAAATTTACGTTAAATTCTACAGTAGGAGAGGTGCTGGCAGATCCTGCTTTTGAAAATTTTGGTCATCTGCTATTTCCTGTAGACAGAAGTGTGACGGAAAATATGAGTTTGGCCGATGTTAGCACTAGCCGGGTATTTGTTTGGTACAACAATCTCCAACCAGAAAAAACGGTAGAAATTATCAATCACTTAAAAAGTCGGGCGCTGGAGGGCCAGCGGATTTTCTATCCTATTTATGAGGAGAAGGAAATAGCGGCTGACTCCGCCAAAGCGAATACGGGATTGTTTCACTTTGGCGGAGAGGCGGGTAAACCCTTTGCAATCATGAATGCCGGGGGCGGTTTTTCCTATGTGGGAGCGATGCATGATAGCTTTCCCCATGCGCTAGCGGTTACCGACCATGGTTATAACGGCTTTGCCTTAATCTATCGTCCAAATGATGCCTATGCGGACCTTGCTAAGGCCATTGAATACCTTTATGACCATGCCGAAGAACTCAATCTGAGTGGCGAAAACTATTCCTTGTGGGGGGGCTCGGCTGGAGCGCGCATGGCGGCTACCTTGGGCAATGCAGCTTCCTTGTTCCAACTGACTGGGCGCAAGGATATTCCCCAGGCAGCTGCTGTGGTGATGCAATACACGGGATACAGTGTTTATTCTCCTGCCGATGCGCCCACTTATGCAAATGTGGGAACAAATGACGGTATTGCATCTTGGCAAACCATGGAAAGTAGACTTCAGCGCCTGGAGAGTCTAGGGATTACTACGGAGTTTCATGTGTACGATGGACTACTCCACGGCTTTGGTCTGGGGACCGGCACGGTGGCGGAGGGGTGGTTTGATGATGCGGTTGCGTTTTGGGCGTCACAGATGAAGTAGACAAGGAGGAGGTGAGATGGAAAAAATATTATTTACGGGAATGTTGCTATTGTCAGCTTTAACCATATTAGCATGCCATCAAGGGAATCAACAATCAAATACTTCAGATACTAGTAGCACGCAAATTTCTGGCGGAAAAATGGACATTAGTCAGATTAATGCTTCACAAGTTGGTTTATCAGATGATGAATGGAACAATTGGTTCTGTTGCAAAGTTTTAAATAAAGAATAAAATCCCTTACGGTATCTATGATTTAAGCTGGGATTCCCAATAATACCTTGATTTCAGTACAGACCGAA
>ERZ507072.598-NODE-598-length-23184-cov-23.880064_pt1 | contig 23184 bp, 10 predicted proteins | sample MGYA00512864_ERZ507072 | MGnify/ENA metagenome assembly ERZ507072 | reverse complement strand
GAAAATCCATGCTACACCCAAATCAGACTTCAAAAAATCCGGATATTGGAAATCAGGGAGTTACATAACGGGTAGCTGCAATGTGGGTTAAAACGGATGACATCCGGAGCCCAGATATGCGTGGTAAAACCTGGCACACTATCATGCGTCCATGCCGGAATCTCGCTGTTCTTGAGCACGCCCTGAGGAACGATAGTCCAATGCTTGCGGTCGGTGGAAGTCATCTGCGTGATGCCATGACCTGTGCAGTAGAGATAGTACTTGCCATTCTCATACGCCATCACGGGATCGTGAACAAAAGGAGTATCTACCACAATCGGTTCCTGCGGAGCATTCTGTGCCATCATCTGACAACCGCCTTTTACAGCAGGAGCAGCAATCATCATTGCTGCTCCCAAAAGTATTTTAGAAATCTTCATATAATTACACCTTATTATATATATAAGAGAATTACTTGTTCACAAATTTCTTTCCGTTCACAATCACTACACCCTTGTAGCTCTTGTCTACCTGCTGACCGGAGAGGTTGAACCACTTGCCATCATTCTTCTTCTGAATGATGATAGGGTTCGAGATGCCTGTAGAAAGGCTTGAGCCGTCGATGTAAGAATTCTCACCCGTAAAGAATATGTTAACCTTAGATGGCTTATCTGTAATAGTCTTTGTATATGAATAATGATATACCTTATTGTCCGTTGTGGTAATCACAGCAGTCATCTTGAATGCACCTGTAGCAGCATATTCCACGGTCATATCTACCAATGAGCCATTCATATCCTTCGCAAATGTATCCCAGTTGTAATCGCTGACACATCCTGTGTTGCTCCAGGCAATATTTTCAAAGTTGTCATTGCGTAACATAACATACTCCTTATAGCCAACAGCGCCATGAGCTACGTTAGAAACACCCAATACCCAACTCTTGTAAAACTCTGCACCCACAGTATAGTTATAGAACTTAAACTGTGCCTTATTGCCAGCCTTCACAGTATAATCCTGGCTCAGGTTAGTAGCATAGGCATTCGTTGTATTCTTCTGTGCAGAAACAGGATAGTAAACCGGAGTCGTTTCCTCTGCCTCAGCATCGATGTTCAAGGTATAATCCTTAGTATATTCATAACCGTCCTTGCTGATAGTCATGGTCATGGTTACCTTACCCTTGCCCTTCACTACGCCCTCATCGGTCAGAATAGAAGGATTGCTTGATTTCCATGAAACGGTAGCACCGAGATGCCCCTCTGTAGGGAGAATTGGCTTTGAATTCAAAGTTGCACCATCTGCGAAAGGAACGCTGGTCTTATCCAATGTATATTTGATAGCCGCCTTGGCATCAGCCTTGCTTCCCCAGATACTCAAACCGCGAGTCTGCAAGCTGGCACCACCTGATGTAGCCAAACCGTCAGAAGAACTGAGGGCTGTAAAGCAGAGCGCCTTGATATTGGTATAATCGATGGTCTGCTCGGTAAGCACACCCTTGAACTTCACCTCTGCATTTGCTGTAGCAACACCCTTCAAGGTAAGATTGATGTAGCTTGTACCGCTCACCAGTTCCCATTTTCCGGTATACTCGCCTGAGATAGAACCATCAGCATTGAGATGGATGGTAACAGGTTTCTCATAAGCCATTGCCGCTGTATTCTGACGGTAAGGATGAGCTATGATCTGATAATCACCCTCTACCTCAGTTGCATCATAGAGCTGCTGGGTAGCAATATCATTATCAGTATAAGTTTCGCCGCTAAACTCGTAAGGAGCAGCAACCAGCCAACCGTCCTGGTTAACGAAGAGCTGATGTACACGAACCTCATGCCCCTCACCTCTGTTCATGAAGCGGGTATGGTAAACGATGAGTGCTCGTCCCTTATGGTCTACAATGGCTGAGTTATGTCCCTGAGCCAGTTCTGCATTAGGCATGGTTTCCCACTGGTAGTTGCCGAAGAGTTTCACACCCTCGTCGCGCTTGGCATCGCCACCGAAGTTGAGAATATACTTGCCATACATGGCATCAATGCCCGTAGAGGTCAGACAATCCTTATAAGGTCCGTCAGGTTTCTCTGAACGGAATACACGAATCTGATAGCCACCGGCAGCCGTCAAACCACCATAACTCATAAAGAGATAATAATACTTGCCCACCTTCTGGATATAGCTTGCCTCGCCGGAAACACCCCAGCCACCAGCTATCTTCTTGCCGAAATAGGGGTCGCTGGTAGCATTTGCATTTGCCGCTCCCGCTGTAGTTGTTACTCCCTTCACCTGGTATGGGTAGGTATAAGTATAGTCACGAAGACCATTCTCCTTGTCAAGTTTAATCATGAAGATGCCTGCAAACCATGAGCCATAGCTCATCCAGAGATTGTCATCGTCATCATAGAACACGCATGGGTCGATACAGTTGGGACCATAAGGACTCCATTCGTCCGTGTTGTATCGCTGAGGCAGGGATGTGCAACCTGTAGCAATCGCCAAGTCGGTATTCTTCCAGTCACCTGAGGCTGCGAAACCATTGTGGGCATATCTTCCCGAAAAGCCTGAGCATACCACTGGTCCCTGATAAATCCAAGGTCCCTCGAGGTCGTCGGATATAAAGCACACGATGGTAGAGCACCAGTTGTCGCCATTCAGACTCATATACATACACCATTTCTTCATGGTCTTGTTGTAGATGACGTCTGGTGCCCACTGCATGCCTTTCACATTATTGCCTTTCGCCTGCCAGGCATGGGCATCGAAGTTAGGAAAATCGACTTCCTCGCCCTTATAGTTCTTCACCTTCTTCACCATTTGGGTGGAATAAGCGTCCTTGAAGTTCACTAGTTTACCATTCACGTCAGCAAAAAGACTGTTGCTGGTTCCGGCATTCTCCTCACCCGTTTTGAAGGTGTTCCATATCTGATAGTTGCCCGTAGCATAAGTCTTGGCTCTGCCCAGATGCGAACCGTAGATATAATATTTAGGGTTGGTGGTAGAGCCCGTAACATCCATCACGATAGAAGGGTCATGCACAGCGATGCGCCCTGTTATCGTTTGGGTAGCGTATGCATTAGCCAGATCATTATCGCCGACAGCCGTCTGAGCCATAGCTCCGTTCATCGCCATCAGACTCATGACAGAAAGTAATAACTTCTTCATACGATTTCAAGTTTAAGATATGATTTTTTAAAACCAAGGAAGGTCTATGGTGTTTTCGCCATAGACCTCACCTAAAATATATAATGTATATTGACAAAGATTACTTGCCGGTTGTTTCACCCTCAGTAGTCTCGCCACCTTCAGTGGTATCGTCCTTCTTAGGAGCATCAGAGAGTTCCCAACCTGCATTCTGACCTAAGCTAGGAGTCTTCTTGTAAGAATCGTCTGGCACAGGTAAGAGATAGTTCTTTGGAGTAACGAACGCACGTGCAGGAATATCATTACGATAAGTATAAACCTGACTTTCATCAGGAGTAACCACGACATTGTAGAGATTGTAAACCTGCTTGTAGCGTGGCAAAGTCTTCTCAGAAGAAGGAGTCTGAGCATCAAACAACTTCCAACGACGTTCATCAAAGAAACGATGATCCTCAAAAGCAAATTCTACACGGCGCTCATTACGGATACGCTCACGAAGCTGTTCTTTGGTCATGCCCTGATAAGCTGGCATACCTACACGCTTACGAACCTGATTGACATACTGGTAAGCAGCATCAGGACCCTTAGCCTCGTTTAAAGCCTCTGCTGCATTCAGGAGAATCTCTGCATAGCGGAAGATAGGGCAAGCTGTTACGTAATTAGTAGGATTCTTGTAACTCATATTATGAACGAACTTCTTGCAGTAGTAACCTGTTTTTGTACCACCATGAAGATCAGCATAATCCATACCGCCAACAGAAACATCAACGGCACGCTCTTCATCCTGACTTTTATCACCCCAGATACTTCCATGATGGAAGATAGACTGTTCCAAACGTGGGTCACGGTTGGTATATGGATGCTGATCGTCATAACTTGGATCTTGGTCGATTGGTAAGCCATTGATTGTCTCGTAGGCATCCACCAGGTTCTGGGTTACATTAGTACGACCATGAGCATTGGCATTACCCTGAAAACCACAAGGAGCATTATTCAACTCCAATTGATTAGTTGTCCACTCAGAACGGCTCAAGATATACTCGTTATTGAGGTGAGGAGTAGAAGTGAAACACTCATAGTAATTCTTACTAGGGTCACCAGTCTCTGTACCATCAGTAGTATACAAGCGGTAAGGATTAGCAGAGCTCTTATTGGCATTGATAAAAGCCAAAGCTGCATCAGCTGCCTCTTGCCACCAGGTTACATCATTTGTAACATTGTTGAGTGCAGAAGCACGATAGAGCAAAGCTCTCGACTTCAAGGCATAAACTGCAGCACCATTGATGCGTCCCCAGTTCTCGTTCTCATTACTATAACGGAAAGGGAGTGCACCACTCTGGATGATAGCATCACACTCATCAGCTACCCACTTCAGAGCCTCAGCGGCTGGAGTACGGGTAAGTGCGCCAGCCTCAGCCTGGGTCAACACATGGTCTTCGATAGGACAAGCACCGAAGTAGCTAATCAGATCGAAGTGAAGGATGGCACGGATAAAGCGTGCCTCAGCCTTGTAGCGGTCGCAGAGATGATTATCATCACCAGGCTTTTCGGCATTACCAATTACGCTTTCACGAACCTTTGACAAGAAGTCGTTACATACACGGATACCAGCAAGGTCATTTTTCCAATAACGCTGGGCAAAATAATGGTTCTTTGAATTGTATGTATCCAACTGAATACCTTTATAATAAAGACCATTCCAATAGCCAATGGCATTGTCGGTCATACAGTCGCGTGATGCACCCAAGGCATCATCCCATGTATAACCGGCGAAGGCATCAGGCAAATAGGTATAGGCATTTGCCAAGACACCACGGCTACGGTCGTAATTGCCATAGATGTTCTCATCAGTATAAGTCAAATCGACTTCCTTGTCGAGGATGTCGCTGCAGGAGGTCATACCTCCCACAGCCAGCATCGCCAACGATATATTTACTAATATCTTTTTCATATTCGTTTTTGATAAAATTGATTAGAAACCAATGTTAATACCAAATGTAAATGACTTTGTCTTTGGATACCACCAGCAGTAGCTCAATGGCTTCTCTGGGTCTACATCATCTGGCAGACTGCTGAAGGTGGCAATATTGTAAGCACTGAAGTAAATACGGCACTTAGTCATCCACAACTTAGAAATCAACTTAGCAGGCAAAGAGTATCCTACCTCAATATTACGGATAGACCAGAAGTTACCATTACGTACCCAGATGTCGTTCTGATAAGAACCTGTATCACGGTCAGAATCTACTGCATCGAAACCACCCCAAACAGGACGTGGATAAGTAGCATTCACGTTACGAGGATCTGAAGGATCGTCGGTGTAGTAACCCCAAGCCTTGGTAACCTCGTGAGTACCCATGTTACTCCATCCGCTGTAGCCGATAGCTGGAGATAGGAATACTGAGCGGCGCAGATAAGCATTCACGATCATGCGTGCATCGAAGCCCTTATACTCGAAACCGAAGTTGAAGGTTGGAATCATCTCAGGAATGATGGTGTATGAATCTGGCACCATATCCTTTGAGTCGATCACGCGGTCACCATTGATATCCTTGAAGACTGCTGTACCCAACTGCTGCTTACCGTTAGAGAAGCTGTTGTATGGATACTTTTCTGGATGGTCGATGGCATCCTGCTGAGAGGTTGCAATCAGATTAGGATCTGAAGCCCACTGTTCGAACTTATAGATATTCCATCCACCTACGCGGTTTGTACCTGTCTGCGCCTCCTGATAAATCTGAGCTACAGAGGTGTTGTCATAGATTCTATGACCAGCCTTGCGCTGCCACTCTACATCAGGTTCGGTCTCATCAATATCAGTAATTTTGTTGGTATTGAAAGTGAGCTGACCCTCGACAAAGTACTTGAAGTCTTTACCGATATTGCCACGATGACCGAGTACAAGTTCGTAACCGCGGCTCTCAACCTTACCATATGAATCCTGTGCCAATGGCACACCGAACACGTCTGATGAAACGTTAGAGCGATCTACCAGAATGTTTGAACGCCACTCCTTGAAGATATCGAAACTACCATAGAGTTTGCTGTTCCAGAGGTTCCAGTCAACACCGAGGTTTACCATCTTGGAGATTTCCCACTTACTGTTGGCATTACCGGTCTTGCTCTCAGCATAGCCATTCACAAAAGTTGCGTTATAACCGAAACCGTAACCAGTAGCTGAACCATAGATACTCTGATATGGGTAACGGCCTGCACCAGTGATTGACTGACCAGCCTCACCGTATGAAGCACGAAGCTTCAAGAGATTGATGAAACCAAGTTTCTTCATCCAGGATTCCTCAGAGAGTACCCATCCTGCTGATGCACCCCAGAAGGTTCCCCAGCGATCGTCTGGTGAGAAGTTGTCACATCCCATACGAGAGAGGTTGACTGAGGCGATATACTTGTTGGCATAGTCGTATGTTCCCTGGAAGTTGTATGCCAGATATCGGTTTGAAGATGCACTCCGCTGGGTTGCGTAATCTGAACCGGCTTCCTCATTACGGTAGTAACGGGCAAAGGCACGGGCATCTACATTGTGCTTACCGAAACTGTTTTTATAACTTACACCACCAAACAAATTCAAGTTGTAGTAGTAACCACGCTGATTAGCTGATGGGTTGCTCAAAGCTTTCTTGGTTGTATATTTGGTATACTTGAACTGGCTGACATCTGTAATACCAGGAGTATCATAGTCGTAGTTCCATGAATCCATCTGAGCAGACTGTGTTGACTCGAAAGTCTCGTATGCATCGAAGCTGACTGTACCGAACAAACCTAAGCCCTTCAATACAGGACTCAAATCGTACTTGGCATTCAAGGTAGAATACAAGTTACGGCGACGGTTCTTCTCCAAACCGGAACCACCCAGGTAACGTACCGGGTTGTTGGCTGTAGATGAAGAATAGATACTTCCGTCAGGGTTATGGGTAGGAGCCATAGGGTTTGCCTCGATTACACCGAAGGTAACGAGATTGAACACGCCCTCAGAAGGCTGAGAGATGTTATCAATACGTCCACCCAAGTCGAGAGATACGTTCAGATACTTGGATACATCGATATCGATGTTAGAACGGAGATTCCAGCGGTTCAGTACGTGCTGAGTGCTGTAACCATCATTCATTTCAGTACCCTCGGTATTCCACATACCCTCCTGGCGCAGGTAAGAGAAGCTTACATAGTAGCGGGCACGCTGGTTACCACCACTGATCTGCAGATTGGTACGGTACTGTGGCGCAGCATCACGATACAACTGGTCTGCCCAAGATGTATTGAAGTACTGGTACTTGCGGATATCATCATCAGCAAACGTTCCACCATCGCATACAAACTTATAGTTGTCGAGCTGCTCCTGGGTGTACATCGGATCCATACCGCTCAGATAGCGTACCTGGTTGCGGGTCAATGCCATGTTGTAAGAGTTCTGAACCTCCATCTTGTTGGCGAGGGTCTGGAAACCGACTTCCTGAGTGAAATCAATCTTAGTCTTACCGGCATTACCGCGCTTGGTGGTTACCATAATCACACCATTGGCACCACGCATACCATAGATAGAAGAAGCGGCAGCATCCTTCAATACGGTGATGCTCTCGATAGGATAAGCATCGAGGAAAGAGAGGTCACGCTCTACGTTGTCCACGATAACCAGTGGAGAACGGGCACTCTGGTTGGTGGTACGGATACCACGGATAAAGAGGAAACTCTCCGACCATCCTGGCTCAGAAGACCACTCGTAGGTCTGCACACCATTCAGTGTTGAGGTGAAGGCATTCTGAAGAATAGTAACAGGATGCTTCTGCAATTCCTCGCCTGAAACAACCGAACGGGAATCAGTCAAGATTTTCTTTTTCTGCTCGCCGAAAGGAACAGGAGCGAGATGCTCATACTCGTCTGCATCATCTTCCATCTTGATGACGTATGTGCCGTCAAAAGTGGTCACCTTCTCCTGCGCATTCTTGTAACCTACGCTACTTACGCAGATTTCATCGCTAGGAGTTACCTTCTTCAATGTAAAGTAACCTTCCTTGTCGGTCAGGGCAATGCGGCTTTCCTCTGCCACGTTGACAACAGCTCCAGGGATTGGTTCACCCTGGCTGTTGACGATTCGGCCTTTGAGCACCTGCTCCTGTGCCAAGACTGAGCTTGAAGCACAGAGAAGTGCACTCAGCATCAAGACTTTGCTTGATGAAGATACCTTATTATATATATTCTGAATATTATTCATACGATTCTATCATTAAAAGAGTTATTCTTTCCAACCATCGTTCTGGAAGTCCTGACCAATCTTCCAAACCTCAGCCTCTGGGATTGGATAGAGGTAGAACTTGTCTTGCCACTTGCGCTGCTGGGCTACCTTACGGGTAATAGTGCCATCTGCTGCCACGTTTACACCGTAGATATCACGGCCGAGCGCATCGCCTGCTACGTTCCAGCGACGTACATCCCACCAGCGGTGCTCCTCGAAAGCAAGTTCGATGGTACGCTCCTTGTGGATGAAGTTGCGCATAGCTGACTGAGAATTCAAGTCTGCACGATCGGCAACATTGCCGATGATACCGCCACGATGACGAATCTGGTCGAGCAGGTCGCAGACCTTAGTCTTGTTTTTTGCATAGTTTGCCTCGTTCAATGCCTCAGCATAGTTCAGAAGCAGTTCGCTATAGGTAAAGATCTTCCAGAGGCGCTTGGCTGTACCGCTGTGATTGCTGCTCAGGATGGTCTCAGGAATATACTTGCGTACATAGTAACCTGTTGGAGTAGCATTCTGGTTACCGATAGGATTATCGCGATGACCATAAACCACATCAATGACATTGGTCTTGGTGCTGGTAGCCTGACCCCACTCACAACCATTGTAAAGAATGGTAGCTGCGAGGCGTGGATCACGGTTTTTCCACATCTTCTGCTCTGTATAACCGCTCTCTTCGTTGATGACAGGCTTGCCGTTTACATAAACCGGAGCACCTGTTGCATCATACTGCTTGAAAGGAGCTGAACCATCTTCCATATCATACATATCTACGAGGTTCTGGCTTGGGCAAAGACCACCCTGTCCACCTTCACCTACAGGAGTATCGGTAGAAATACCGCTCCAACCGATAGCTACATCGTTGCGGAAGAAGATAACCTCAGGGTTCTTGTCGGTATAAGTGTTGAGCAACCAGGCATTGTTGTAGGCTGCTACACCACCGTTGGTACGGTCTTCCAATCTATAATTCTCACCATAGTCAGCGATGAAGCCCGCAGCTGCGTCTGCTGCCTGCTGCCAGGTAACACCGCTCTGTGCTGAGTAGCGTGGACTTGCCATGTAGAGCATCATGCGAACATAGAGGGCACGTGCTGTAGGCTGGTTCACCTCGCCTGCATAGGTAGCATCGCTGGTCTCTGCGTAAGTCTTCAGACTGCTCTCGCATTCCTTTACCTCCTTGAAGAGATAATCCATGAAGGTCTTGAAGTCTGGGCGCTCTGTATAACCTGTCATCAGGTCACCATTAGGATCGAGCTCGGTTGTTACCAATGGCACCGGACCATAGCGGAGGAACAGTTCCCAGTAGAAATAGGCACGGAGGAAACGGGCCTCAGCAATATAGTTTGCCTTACGTGAATTGTAAAGTTCTACGTCAATATCTGCAGGGCGAAGCTTGTTCTCTGTGTCCTGCTCCAATGTGTTGATGGTGATATTGCACTTGCGGATACCACGATAGCGGCTCTCCCAAGGAGAAGTCAGCTCTGCTGCACCGCCACCACCATAATAGTTACCGATATTGAATGTGGTACGTGTACCTGATGTACCGATACTTGACTCAGCCAGGTCGGTAGCTGCATCCATCCATGAGTTGTTCACACGGTTGGCACCGTGAAGCAGGAAGTTGTAAGTATCGTTGTGGTTCTCTTCCAACAGAGTGAAGTTACCCAACACCTCAGCTTTTGTCAACTCATTGCTTGGCTGCTTGTCGAGGAAATTGCCGAAGGCGTCTTCGCAAGAGGTGAGCGTCATTGCTCCCATAACGAGCGCCAAAGCAAATATACTATATTTCTTCATTTTCGATTCTTTTTGAATGTTCTTGAATTAGAATACGACATTGAAACCTACGTTGACGGTCTTCAAGAGTGGGTAACGGTTTGAGCCGTTGCTCTCTGGGTCAACCAAGTCGTCGAGATGATCCCATGTAAAGAGGTTATTGGCATTGATGTAGAAGCGGGCATTGCTCATACCAATATGCTTGATCAACTCCTTAGGGAATGTATAGCTCAACTCGATGTTCTTCAGACGGACGAATGAACCGTTCTTCAGGAAGAATGAGTTCTGGCGCTGGTTGTGGTCACCGTTGCTTCCGTAATGGAGCAATGGATATTCTGCTGTTGCCAGGTTCTCTGCCTCGCTCTTTGCAGGGTTCCAGCGGTTCAGGTGGATATCCTTTACCTTACCGTTGTTCTGGAAGGCGAACATCGCATCGCTGTCGTAGTAACGGGATACATGGTCTACACCCTGGAACATTACTTCGAAACCGATGCCCTTATAGTTGGCGCCGAGTGTCAGAGCGTATGTGTTCTCTGGAATATCGCTGTAGCCGATGAATGTCTCATCACGGTCATCGATGAAGCCATCGTTATTCATATCCTTGTACTTCAGGTCACCAACCTTTACGTTTCCGTAGGTTGATACAGGGAAGTCAGGATTATCCAAGTCGGCCTGTGTTACGAAGCCCTCGCATACCAGACCGAAGTACTGGTTGATTGGGTGACCTTCGCGCTTGCGGTAAGCGGTCTTGTAAGCAGGCTCATCCATATTCTTGATCTTGTTGGCTGCATGAGAGAAGGTTGCACCGATATTATAGGTGAAGTCCTTACCGATGTGATTGAAGTGATGAAGTTCCAACTCGTAACCCTTGTTCTGGGTCTTACCGAGGTTTCCGGCTGCCATGGTTACACCTACCCACTGTGGACGGCTCAAGTACTCGGTCAGGATATCGTTACGGTTCTCAACGAAGTAGTCGAAGTTACCGGTCAGCATACCGTTGAACAAGCCAAACTCCAAACCTACGTTGAACTTCTTGGCACGCTCCCATGTTACACCATAGTTAGGATACTGGTTCTCGAAAATACCGGTTTTACCAGTATTACCGAAGTAGTAATCGTTGGAAATCTGGTTCCACTTCTCCTCATAGAGGAAGCGCTGAGCCACACCACCTACGGTATATACGTCGTTACCAACCTCACCGTAAGATGCACGGATCTTCAGGTTGTTCAACCAGTTTTCTGTTGGCTTCATAAACTCTTCCTGAGTTACACGCCAACCGAGTGAGAATGCTGGGAAGAAACCGAAGCGCTTGCCCTTCAGGAAGTTCTCTGAACCGTTGTAACCAACGTTAACCTCAGCCAAATACTTGTCATCATAACCGTAAGTTACACGACCTACGAGACCCTGATAGCGCTTGGCCAGGTCTGAGTTGTAACGGTAGTCATTCTGGTTGTAAAGTACCATACCTGTAACATCGTGCTTACCAAACTTGCGGGCGTAGTTGATCTGACCCTCCATATAGAGCTTGTAAGTAGTAGAAGAGCCCTTAGAGTAAGCCAGGTCGCCGTCTACATTATATTTGGTATAAGCATCTGCACTTGTAAAGTTGTTACGGTCGTTCAATTCGTAAGTTGCAAAAGCAGCTCCGAATGTCTTCTTGTAATATGAGTCGTAGTCGAACGAAACCATACCGCGGGCAGAAAGACCAGGAGTCAACCAGTCCATCTTGTAATCAGCAATGAAGTTGGTCTCATTGATGGTATTGGTTCCGCGATAGTATCCACCCTTGGCAAGGGCAGCCACTACGTTGTTCTGATATACGGCTGTACCACCATAGAGAGTCTTGGTTGTCTCACCATTCTGTACCTCATAAGATACTGGGAAGATCCAACCTGGAGTATGGTTGATACGTGCGAAGATATCATAGTTGGTAGAACTCTCGTTGGTGTTAGAACCATGACGGTTCTCGAAACGTGTACCGAAGTTTACGCTGAATGTCAAATCCTTAGAGAGGAAGAAGTCCATGTTGGCACGGAAAGCGTAACGGTTGTAACCAGGGCTTGAAGAGTTGCCGTATGCATCCTGACTGAGGTTCTTGATCAAAGAACCCTGGTTGTAGATTTCGCCAGATACATAGTAGCGCATACGCTTCGTACCACCACGTACACTTACATTATAGCGCTGAGAAGGAGCCCAGTTGTTGAGCACTTCATCATACCAGTCTACATTAGGATAGAGAAGCGCATCAGCACCTGTCAATTCGCCGGCACAGCTCTTGCGGTACATCTCGATGTCAGAAGCCGAATACTGTGATGGAAGACCATCGTTTTTCAGAGCCTCCTCCAAGAGAGTAACTGAGTCGTAAGAGTTCAAGTAGTGAGGCTTACGGGTTGGAGTACCCCACATGAAGTTGCTGGTCAGGCTGACCTCTGGCTTCATATCCTTACCACGCTTGGTAGTAACGAGGATGACACCATTCGCACCACGCACACCATAAACGGCTGTAGCAGAAGCATCCTTCAATACAGAGATGCTCTCGATATCATCAGGAGCTACCTGAGAGAAAGCACGCTCTACACCATCTACCATGACCAAAGGAGCACCGTCGCCAGCGAAGGTTGCACGACCACGGATGTTGATGGTAGCGTCATCGGCACCAGGAGCACCAGATACCTGGGTTGTTACGACACCAGGAATCTTACCGGCAATAGCCTGTGTAACGTTGGCTGTAGGGGTATTCAAGAGGTCGTCTGAACTAACCTGAGAGATAGCACCTACGACACTCTCTTTCTTCTGATGACCGTAACCAACGACTACGACCTCATTGATTTTCTGACTTTCGTCCTTGAGAACCACCTTGATATTACGCTGATTGCCTACACGGATGTTCTGAGCAACCATACCGATATAAGAGATTTTCAAAGTAGCGTTCTCGTTCTTCACCTGAATCTTGAAGTTACCGTCGAAATCAGTAACAACACCATTGGTTGTCAATGCTTCCATAACAGTAGCACCGATGATAGGCTCACCCGATTCATCTGACACATTACCTGATACGGTAACCTGTGCTGATGCTCCTAAAGTAAGGAGCACCAGTGTCAGGGTCAAGAAAAACTTATGCAATATGTTATTGTTCATTGTTTATTCTATTAATGTTATTGTTGAAGTTCGGCCTCCGTTTAATACAAAGGCTTTCCAATATAGCAAGCTGCAGGATCCATCACAAGATAAGAACCATCAACGATCAGGAAGGCACGGAGCATCTCATTGGCATCACTACAAGGAGCAGTAAATCTCTCGATGTAAACCTTGCCGTTAGTACAGGTCTCTACAGCTACCACCTTAATGTCTGTACCAGAACGGGAAATGGTCATATTTACCTTGGCGCCCTCCATATTCTGGCGGAACTCAGCCCACTCATCATCATTGGCTGGATAACCTTCATTATCCCACTTTCCAGAGGCATAAGAACCACCCCAGCCAAATGCATCGCTACGGATAACAAAATACTCTGAATAATTACCACCAGCACGCTCATCATCGGTGCTGACACAGAGGTTCCAGTTGTTCCAGTTACCACCACCTGATGTATGGTTGGTGAAACCGAGGTGCAATGAAGCACCGGAAGGAATCTGGAAATAATCAGAGAATTGTGTCCACCAAGCGGCTGAGCAATCAGAAGTTCCGATTTCGCTGGCTGTAACTTCTACAGCAGTCTGTGCCTGACACTCGTTGGTATCCATGACAAGATAAGAACCATCAACAATCAGGAAAGCACGAAGGACCTCATTGGCATCATTGCAAGGAGCAGTGAATCTTTCGGTGTAAACCTTACCATTTGTACAGGTTGCCACTGCTACTACCTTAATATCTGTACCAGAACGGGAAATAGTCATATCTACCTTGGCACCCTCCATATCCTGACGGAACACAGCCCATTCATCATCATTGGCAGGATAACCTTCATTATTCCACTTTCCTGAGGCATAGGAACTACCCCAACCAAATGCATCGCTACGGATAACAAAATACTCTGAATAATTACCACCATTACGTACATCATCTGTACTCAAACAGAGGTTCCAGTTGTTCCATTTGGCAGCACCTGATGTATGGTTGGTAAACTTCAAGTGGATAGAACCATTTGCAGGAATACGATAGTAGTCTGAGAAGCTAGTCCACCAAGCAGCAGAGCAATCAGAAGTACCGATTTCGGTAGTAGGAGTACCATCCTCCTTCACAAACTCTACATTCTTGAAAGCTTCATCACCGCCACCATTACCACCAATGGTCTTGTTCCAATCCTTCTCTTCCATCATGTTACGGATCAGGGTAACATTGTCGATGGAAACGGTATTGGTCTCTTCGGCTGTCAACTTGCTGTCTCCACCTATATATAAATAAGGTAAAGAGTTGATGGAATCAACCAAAGTCTTGTACTTGAAAGAGGTAGCACTTGATGATGTCTGATAACCGGAAAGGCTCTTCTTGCCATCTACGTAGAGCTGGTAACCTTCAGTAGAAAGCTGAAGGGCTACGAAATGCCACTCATTAGGAGAGAGAATACCTGTCTTCACAGAAGCAGGATCATTCTCATTCAGGTTCAAACTCTGCAACTGGGTAGGCTTGTTGTAAACCACCTGACCATTGGCAGTGATATAGAAGTGAGCACTGATATCATTACCAGCAGCATCCTTCTCATCTGAACCAAATGAGATAAGAGGTCGGGTCAAGTCAACATCTGCGACTGTTCCGTCCTCAGCTACGGCTGCATCAATCTTTACAGCGAAAGTGATGGCAGCACCATTTTGCAACTTCACACCATTGAAAGGATTGGCAATCTTGGCACCACCCTTACCATTGATGTGCAATACATTACTTGCGAGGGTCTCATCATTGGTCACCTCACATGACTCATCGTGACTTATCATGTCTGAATACTCAGGTTTCTCTTCTGAATACTCAAAGTCATAAGTTGCCACTGTTGTCTTAGATGGGTAAATCTGTCCGCCAGCAGGATCGTCCTGTCGGCCCCAGTCATCACCACAAGCAGTGAAACTTAATGCCACCATGATAGCACAAGCAAACGAAAGTAAAGTTTTTCTTAACTTCATAACTTAACGCCTTTAGGTTGTTTGTTTACTATTCAAATAGGTTATTTAAAAATCTTAAATCCTTTTTCAGTGGCAAAAGTACAATTAATCGGATTATATAGGGTGGACAAATGGGTTTTATAGGTGGACAAAACGCATAAACAGTGGATTTTTAAGGATATTACGTGCTTATCCACCAGTTGTGTACCCCCACACACAAAACAAGGGGTTACTTGACTTATATCAAGTAACCCCTCGGTTTTATTTTATTTGCTTAACAAATTATCACATCCAGGAACATTATTTCTCCGAAGAATCCAAGGAGAACTATGCCATATCTGAACCCTGAGAATCCAACTGATCCTTATATGCAGTCGGCGAGATGCCAAACTGCTTGGTGAAGCAACGGGTGAAATACTTCGGATCGTTGAAGCCTACACGGTAGGCTATCTCCGTAATATTTCGGTTGGAAGTTTTATCAGCCATCATCTTGCGCGAGATGTCGAGACGGTAGTTGCGGATAAACTGGGCTGTTGGCAAGCCTGTCTCCTTGGAGAGATTCTTGCTCAGTACACTGCGGGATATACCCAAGGCATCTGCCAGTTCCTGTACACCAAACTCAGAATTATCGTAGTTCTTCTCCATCACATCCATCACTTCTTCCATGAATGGACGCGTATTCTCCTCTACCATCTTCCTGTCAACCTCAATGCTCTTCTTCTGACTGTCCTGATAACGCTTCTGGTTCTGCAGAATCATCTGGATGCGACTCTGCAGTTTTTCTGGTTCATCACTTTCCTTCATGGCAGCCTCGATAGGACGATACAGAGCTTCTACTTCCTCTTCGCGCATCTTGTTGAGACGGCGCACATAAGCATTTTGGAGCAAGGCGATGATACCTATTATAATAAGAGTAACAAACCACCAGCTCTTCCAGAAATAAGGAGTAATCTGAACTTCTACAGAGATCACCTGCTCCTTGTCGGAATTGATAGATGGGATATATTTCACCTCAAACTCATAATCTCCAGCTGGCAGAGTGGAATAACGCACACTATGCTGACCAGCCTTGAGTTGAACCCACTCATTCTCGTATCCCTTCATGCGATAAAGGTACACGCCCTGTGTCTCGCAGCCATAATTGAGCGCTGAGAAAAAGAGGGTGAACGACTTATCACTCTCATGGATACGCAACTTTCTGGCAATAGAAATGTCTTCTTCCAAATAATCGCTGCCGGCAAAGACAGGCTGGTTATCTACCAGAAGTTCGGTAAAGCACAACTTACCCGTCTGATGCACAGAACGGTTTATGCCCTTTACAGCCATCATACCCGCATCGGTGCCCAGGAATATCTCGCCCTTGGCATTGCGGATGGCTCCATTGAAATAGAACTGCGAACTGATCAGACCGTCTTCACGGGAGAAACTGCAGAATGCCTCGGTCTTCGGATTGAAGATAGAGAGTCCATTATCCGTGGCTATCCACAACATACCCTGGTTATCCTCTACAATACCCTTAACGGTATTGTTGGCCAGTCCATTATTCGTGGTATACGACTTCACTTGAGTCTTTCCGTTTTTATCGCTGGTATAGCAATACAGACCGTAGCCGTTACTGCCCATCCATATCTTTCCATCCTTAGCCTGGCAGAAAGACAATATCTTATCGAAGACTCCACTCTTCGGATTGTCGAGTTTATACTGATGATACGTTACAGCGAAATCGCCCTTGCCATGAGCACGCGACTTGAGGTCGACCTCTACCATTCCCCGCACACAACCCATCAGGAGTTTGCCCTTTCGGGTTATCAGAGAACCGATGCAGCCGCGCACATTCAGGCATCCTCTGAAAGGTTCGATGAGTTGACGGCGCTTCATATCATAGAAGAAGAGACCGTCATTGGTTCCGAGCCACATACCATCATTGATAGGATCGTAAGCCAAGGCACCGGCAAAGTTAAGTAAATGCTGATGCTTTGCATCAACCATCAGAGGAATGATTTTGCCCGGCTGACTGAGATTCATCACCGCAATACCCGTTCCCCAGGTACCAATCCAGAGCTGATTGCGGTTATCGGCTGCAAGAACCGAGACTGTATTATGCGGCAAACCGGAATTTGCCACCGTATAATGAACAAAGTTCATGCTGCCTGGAGCCAAGGCATTGAGACCTCCCTCTACGGTTCCTACCCACAGGGTTCCGTCGGCTGCCGCATACATGGCATTGACAGCATTAGGAGAGATGCTGCCCGGGTTGGCGGGGTCGTGACGGTAGAATTCCAAATCCAGCTGACGTGGAGCCAGCTTGGTAACACCACCTGTCTCGGAGCCTACCCATATCTGTCCGTTCTTTGAGAAAAGACTGTTGATAAAGTTGCTGCTCAGCGGATTCACAGCCGTTGCAGTATTCCAATGTTCTATCTCTCCGGTCTTATCATTGAAGATATCTACGCCACAGAGCGTTCCTACCAGAAGTTTGTCATCTGGAGAAACGGCAAGGCTCGTCACTACTTCGTGCTGGAGCGAATGGTCGGTAGCAGAGCAATGGAATTCCTGCTTGCCGCTATTAAGCAATCCGCGATTCGTACCCATCCATATCTTGCCATGATATGAGATGATGGCACCGGCATACCTACCTTCGAGCGGAGGGAAGAGGGATGAGATGTTCTTTGCCACAAGCTGATTGTTCTTCACTGAGAACTCGCTCACCACTCCATTGTTGCATAATACAACTGTTCCTCTGCGATAGACATCACAGATTCCGAGGTCGGGAGCATTATAAGGATAGGATGTGGACAAGACGCTGTTCACCTCGCCCTTTTCGTTAAAGCCGAAACGGGTAAGCTGGTTGAAAGACAGCATCCATATATTGCCCTTTGCATCACAATATATTCGGGTGCAAAGGTTCTTAAATACTTTGTTGAGTTGTGCCTCTACCTGACTGTTCTCACAAGGTGGAACAACAGGCTGCATGGTATTGAGGTCGAGCACCTGCGGACCTTCTTCGAAAGCCACCCAAAGGCGCTTGAACGGATCTTCGCAGACATTACGGCAACTGTTGCTTCGCAGACTGATTCCTACAGACCCCAAACCGAAGTTCATGAAATTGAAACCATCGTAGCGTACCAATCCACCACCATGTGTACTGATCCATACGAAGCCGTAGGAATCCTGAAAGATATCATCAGCAAAGTTATTCGGCATACCTGCAGCCATATTGAGATAGCTTACATTATAGCGACTAGGCAGCCCACCTTGCGCCCAACTGCTCAAGGTTATGAAAAGAAAGCTTATTATAGAAAGAATGTATCTAATCATTTATCTATATAGGTTATGTGTGCAAAAGTACAAAGAAAAAATGAAACCAAAGAATATTTATATAAAAAACGTTCCTAGAAGTGTAAATTTACAATTCTAGGAACGTTCATATAGGAATATACTTGCGTTGGCAATTGAAAGTACTTTCATCGGCCAACGAAGCTACTTGCGTTTTAGAACTCAAGAATCATGCTCTGGCGAGGACGGAGCTTCACGTTCTTGTTGATAAGAACGGTGCGACCGTTTGTAACATCCGTAGCCTTGTCATGAGAACCGATAATCTCTGCATAACGGGAAACATTCAGCTCGTTTGCCTCGTTCTTGCCGTTAATAACCGTCATCACATTCTTACCCTTATACTGGCGGGCAATCACATAAACGCCCTTCTGAGGACAGAACTGGGTCTGCTTGCCCTTAGTAATCACTTCATTGCCCTGGCGCCAGTGCAACAGGTTGCTGAGCCAGTTGAACATCTGGTTTTCTGCCTGAGTTCTGCCCTCTGCCGTAAAGGCATTGTGCTTATCACCAGCCCAACCGCCAGGGAAGTCCTTGCGTACATTGCCATCGGTCACGCTCTTGGTACCATTCATCAGCACCTCTGTACCATAATAGAGCTGAGGAGTGCGGTTGATGGTAAGAAGCAATGACAGCGCCTGCTTCAAAGCCAGAGTATCCTTGCCTTCACCCAGGAAGCGGTCGGTATCATGATTCTCGATGAATGCCATTACGCTCTTTGGATTAGGATAGAGATAGTCGTAGCAGAACACGTTGTAGAGACGGTTCATACCGTTCCACCAGTCATCGGTCTCCTCTTTCTTTGCACTGTTGATGCGGTCGAAGAAGGCGAAATCCATAACGGTTGGCAGATAGCTGTTCTTCTCAGAAAGTTTGCTGTCCTTCTGCCAGGCTGCAGTATAGGCAGGTTCGGTTACCCAAGTCTCGCCTACGGTATTGAAATGAGGATACTCCTCGCCCAGCACCTTCATCCAGTGTGCCATCGCATCGCGGTCGGCATAAGGATAGGTATCCATACGGATGCCGTCGATACCAGCACTCTCTATCCACCACTCGCTGTTCTGAATCAGATACTTGATAACGTGTGGGTTACGCTGGTTGAGGTCAGGCATGGTTGGAACAAACCAGCCGTCTACGGTTTCTGTGAGATCTACCTTGCTAGCGTATGGATCGAGTACAGGAGTCAGCTTATAACTGGTCTGCAGATACTTATCGTTCACCTTGGCAGCGCCATCCACCGTACCGATGCTCTTCTGATGCTCGGCAGTCTGATTTTCAGGAGCCAGCCATTCTGGTTTATTAAACCAGTCCTTTGAAGGCATATCGGCAACCCAAGGATGTTCGAAGCCGCAATGGTTGAAAATCATATCCATCACAATCTTCAAACCTTTCTTGTGAGCCTCATCTATCAGCTGCTTATAATCGGCATTGGTTCCGAAACGTGGGTCTACACGATAATAATTGGTGGTAGCATAACCATGATAACAGCTGTTCTTGCCGTTACTTGGACTGTCGTTCTCCAAAACTGGGGTAAACCACAGAGCGGTTACTCCCAACTGGTTGAAATAATCCAAGTGCTGGCGAATTCCCTCCAGGTCGCCACCATGTCGCAGACTAGGCTCTGCACGGTTGCAGGTCTTATCACGCATCGTCTTAAAGGCATCATTCTTCAGATTGCCGTTGGCAAAACGGTCTGGCATCAGCATATAGAGCACATCTTCATTAGAGAAACCGATGCGCTTATCGCCCGCCATCTCACGGTCTTTCAACACATACTTTACCTTCTTCGACTGTTTGCCCTGCTTGAAGTTGAGGGTCATCTCACCAGCCTTTGCCCCATCGAGGTTAAGATAAACCAGGAGATAATTAGGAGAATCAAGGCGGGCGATGCTGTCTACCTTCACACCCGGATAGTCTACCGTTACATCGGCATTCTTGATATCCTTGCCATACACCATCAGCTGGAGTGAAGCATCTTTCATGCCCACATACCAGTCGGTAGGTTCAATGCGGTTCACGTTGACCGCCGCATTCATACTTATTGCACTACTCATAAGCAATAATGAAGCTATTATCTTTTTCATATTACACCTTATTATATATATAAACTATTTCTGATAAAGTATCAGGGCTGACTGAGGGGCAACCTCAACATCCTTTCCCGAAACAAAGCCTAAGCCTTCCTCGTTAATCACACCGTTGCAGCAAGCCACAGTATAGCTACCCTCAGGAATCTGCATCTTCTTTGCCTCCTTATTGAAGTTATAGATCACGATGATGTTCTTCCAGGCATCAATGCCCTCCAGATTTTTGAGCTGGAAACCTACGAGGCAAGTCTGCTGACAAGGCAGGAACTCCAGATGCTGACGTACCTTATCGCCAGTTGAAAGACGGAAGGCTGGATGATTCTTGCGGAGCTGGATCAGACTCTTGTAATAAGCAAATGCCTGCGGATACTTCTGCAGATTGGTCCAGGTAAACTGGTTGATGCTGTCAGGAGAATCATAGCTATTGTGTACTCCCTTCTTGTCGCGGAGCATCTCCTCGCCGGCAAGAATGAAAGGAACACCCTGTGAAGTGAAGACGCAGGTCTGCGCAAGCTGGTCGATGCGGAGCAACTCGGCAGTACGTATCGCTTCAGGGATATTCTTGTCGGTAAGAGATGCGATGCTTGCCTTCAGACGGTCTACCAGACACATATCGTCGTGGCAGCTTACATAACTAATCTGCTCGGTAGGATTGTTGGTCCAAGGCTCCTTGTCATAGTTCACCTTTGTCATATCCACCTGCGGATGAGCAATGCCACCCACAATACCGAACTTCAGGCTCTCCTCCTGACCTGTAAGACCAGCCAGGAGCGCACCCTGATGGTCATCAGAGAAAGGACCACGGAGCGCATCGCGCATATCATCGCTGAAAGCACCTATGCCCTTGAGCTGCTGGGTATTCGCCTTCACCGCCAGTTTCCCGGTAGGATAAGCACAGCTGCCTGCACTCCATCCCTCACCATAAATATAGATGCTAGGATCGATGCGGTTTACCATCTCACGGATAGCCTGCATGGTTTCGATGTCATGAACGCCCATCAGGTCGAAACGGAAACCGTCGATATGATATTCGTCTATCCAATATTTCACGCTCTCCAGCATATACTGACGCATGAGAGGCTTTTCAGAAGCAGTCTCGTTGCCACAGCCTGAACCGTCAGAATACTTACCGTCCTTGGTCTTGCGGTAATAATAACCAGGATAGGTACGCTGGAAATTGCTGCCGTTGATATCGAAAGTATGGTTATATACGGCATCGAAAATCACTCGAATGCCTGCCTTATGCAGCGCCATCACCATCTCCTTGAACTCCTTGATGCGGGTTGCTGGAGAATAAGGGTCGGTAGCGTAACTGCCTTCCGGCACATTATAGTTCTTCGGATCATACCCCCAGTTGAACTGTGGTTTGTCGAGTCGGGTCTCATCTATAGAAGCGAAATCGAATACAGGCTGGAAGTGGATGGCGTTGATGCCCAGATTCTTGAGATATTCGATGGCCTTAGGCTCGGTGAGGGCGAGATATTTACCTTTATATTTCAAGCCGGATGTAGGAGAAATGGAGAAATCACGCACGTGAAGCTCGTAGACAACGAGATCGGCTGGCGATTTCAGGGCAGGACGCACGTCCTGATCCCATCCAGATGGATTGGTATCATACAAATCTACAATGGCGCCACGGTTTCCGTTCACACCTACCGCCTTGGCAAATGTGCCCGGTGTTTCACCCTTGCCTATATCAAAGGTATAGAACTTTCCCTTGAGGTCGCCCTTTACTGTAGCCTCCCAGCGTTCGTCACCCAACTTCTTCATTTTCAGTGTTTTATAAGCCTTTCCTCCCTGACCTTGCTTATAAAGACGGAGGGTTACAGAAGACTTTTGGGCTGTTGGAGCATTCAGGATAAACATGGTTTTCTCCTTGGAATACATCATCTCATTGAATGTCTGCTGGGCATTCAATGAAGTTGGTAAAACGGTAGCTGTCAATGCTGCAATTATTAGTTTTTGGATATTCATATTGTTAAGTTGTTGTTATACAGGACATTAAAGCGAACTGAGCGAAGAAAACTGTGACAGATTATCTACGCTCATTTTTAGCGTATTTCCGACCAACCGGACAGTTGGACGGAAATACGGAAATTATAGGCTTATTTAGCGAGCAAAGAGATGGCAAAACCACCACCACGTGCTTCGTTAATCTTCAAAACATCACCCTTCTTCACAGTCTTGTGAACAATCTTGTAAGATTTAGGGTTCTTCTCATAGTCAGCATTCTTGCCGTCCTGATAGATAGCGCAAGCATACTTCTTGCCCTTATCCAGGAAGTCGAGTTTTACTACGCATGTGCGGGCAGCATCTGTCTTGCCACCAACAAACCAGTTATTGGTACCCTTAGCCTTGCGGGCTACGGTGATATACTTGGCTGGCTCAGCCTCCAGATACTTGGAGTCGTCCCAGTCGCAAGCTACATCGCGGATGAACTGGAAGGCATCGTCGTACTTCTCATAATGCTCTGGAAGATCGGCCGCCATCTGCAAAGGACTGTACATGACGAGATAGAGAGAAAGCTGACCACAGAGTG
>ERZ507072.576-NODE-576-length-23750-cov-5.325216_pt1 | contig 23750 bp, 20 predicted proteins | sample MGYA00512864_ERZ507072 | MGnify/ENA metagenome assembly ERZ507072 | reverse complement strand
GCTCTTCCGATCTCCACCTTTCTTCGCGTCTTCCGTTCTGTCAAACAATGTACGCCTACGGAATTCCGCGATATGTATATTCATCCGGAAAAACTGCAGAAAAATCCCTAATTCCTGCTGCTTTCGTTTCTGTTCCTTTGATACACGTTACAACACGCTCTTGCCATTGAGTGCTAGATTTATTCCGATATGTATAACAGCCGCACCCGTTCTTAGCCTCCCCCCGTGGGGGAGGCGGATTGCCCATAGGGCAAGAGAGGTCAGTCTGGACTGCCCCCGTGGGCGGAGCCTTGGTACGGCGGAACTGTTAAGAATTTTGGAATAGTGTTAACACTGCACTCGTTCTAAGTTTTTATCGTTTTACCAAAGCATACATTATTTGAGGGAAATCCGGTATTATGCTCGTAATTCCTTTTTGTAGAATATGCAAGCCATTATTAGCGATTTCCTGTTCCAATGTCGCAAAATTAACCATTCTACAGCTTGTGGCTGCAACGGCAACTTCCTGCCCTGTTCCTTGGTGTGTTCGTTTCACGCTGTCAAAGGCGCTTGTAATATCTCCAGTTACCTCGTATTCACCGTCCCCCATAGTCAGAATCAACCCATAGCCATCCTCATCCAAATGATCTCGGATAAATGTCAAAAAGCGATTTCGATCTTCCTGGTTGACCAGCATATGAATTACTGAAATGGAATAAAACACATCAAAAAAGCAGAACAAAATGTTGAAAGTGAAATGCTCCTTCCTAAATGACAAGTTTTTCTTCTTTCACCTGTCTGTTCAGAAGGGAGCATTTCACTTCACTTTCGTTCTGCTATTTTTCTTTTACAGTTTTGCGCGGAAGAATGCACAGATTTCGTCCCACACTTCCTTCTGGAAGAAATGGAGATCTGCGTGGTCGGCATCCTCGATCGAAAGCAGTGTGACGTCACATCCCGCTTTTTCCAGCTCATCGTGCAGTTCCTCTCCCTGTCCGAACGGAACGGTATGGTCATCCTCTCCGTGGATGATCAGAAACGGCGGTGCGGCTTTTGTCACGAAGCTGACCGGACAGCATGCGAGTGCTTCTTCCGGATGGCGCATCACGTTTTTGCCCATCAGAAGGGACTCCGGAGATGCCGCACACTGCTCCGGATCACTGTACTGGAATCCGCGGAAATCGGTCGGCGGGTACCACGGGCAGGCGGCCTGTACGGCACTGGAATATTCCAGATTTTCTCCCACATCATAAACGGGATCTGTCGCAAGCGCTGCCATACAGGTCAGATAACCGCCCGCAGACTCTCCCATCACACCGATGCGGTCCGGATCAATATTGAAACGATCGGCATGTGCACGCAGATAACGGATTCCTGCTTTCACATCCTGCAGCGGTGCCGGAAATTTTGCCTCATTGCTTGTGCGGTATTCTACCGATGCAACAACGAATCCCTGCTGTGCCAGTACGGACAGATAGGCAAGATGTGCCGAGCGGTCCATCTGGATCCAGGCCCCTCCGCAAATCCATACCACACACGGGTATTTTCTGGTGTTATCCCGTGGGTAAATCAAATCCAGCTTCAAATCCTGCACCGTATTTCCAAACCAGGCATCCGCCTGTGCAAATGTAATTCCTGTTGTGACGCAGAATTGTGGTTTTTCTGCTTCTACCTGAATTCTTCTTCTCATGTAATAAAACCCCCATATTTCTGTTTTCCTGACCGTTCGTCGCAGCCTCCGGAAATCACCTTTTTTGTTTACTTCTCCTCCATTGCCTTTTTGATCGCACCAAGCAGCTCCTCATACGTCTCATACGCCGGAATCTGCGGATAGTCGGCTTTGATTTTGTCGGTCGAGCGGAACAGAAATCCTGCCTTACTTGCCTGAATCATGCCAAGGTCGTTGTAGGAATCACCGCTTGCGATCGTCTCAAATCCGATGGACTGCAGTGCTTTTACGGTAGTGAGCTTCGACTGCTCGACTCTCATCTTAAAACCTGTGATCTCTCCGTTGTCTGCGACTTCCAGAGAGTTGCAGAACAGCGTCGGATAGCCCAGTTTTTTCATCAGCGGTGCGGCAAACTCCGTGAAGGTGTCGCTGATCAGGATCACCTGGGAGAAGGTGCGCAGCTCGTCAAGGAACTCTTTTGCACCCGGCAGCGGATCAATTTTTTCAATCGTAGCCTGAATTTCTTTCAGTCCAAGGCCATGCTCTTTTAAGATTCCAAGTCTCCATCTCATCAGTTTATCGTAATCCGGCTCGTCGCGTGTCGTTTTTTTTAGTTCCGGGATTCCGCTTGCCTCCGCAAACGCGATCCAGATCTCCGGTACCAGTACTCCTTCTACGTCCAGGCATGTAATATACATTGTTATGATCCCCTTTCCTGCGCTGCCCGCCTTGTTTGCCGACGGGATTTTTGTTTTTTTCACAGCATCACTTTACCACACTATATCATAGAATCCATATCACTGCAAATTAAAATCACGTTTTATTTTTCTTATACGTATATATCTCTTCTAAAATTACATTCTTTTTACAAAATCGTTGTTTTTTACAAATTCATATATTTATTTATATGTTTTTTGACTATTGATTTGTTTTTCATATATTTATATAATAATTACAAGTATTTTTATTAATTTTCTATTTTATCATCCATATTAACGAACGAATTTACTTTTCAGATAGTGCACTAATCTAAGGATAAATAAAAAACAAAACCCATCCAACAATACTTATGAACGGAGACCACTCATCATGAAAAAATTAAAAACATGTCTTGGATTTTTTATTTGTTGTATTCTGTCCTTAAATATGGGAATTTGCAATGTAAAGGCAGATAATAATGTTGTTTTATCCAACAAAGCATACCTATTAAAAACCGGAATGCCACAAAAGGAAATAGAAAAGCTGGATGATGACGTCATGCAGTTCATTGTGGATGACTTAAAAAGTGGAGGTAAACATTTTGAATATATTAATTCAAAAAAACTTTTAAATCCGGCATCAACTGAATAAAGCCATAAATAAGAGGTAACTCATTATGAAAAAAATCAAATTTTTATTTTTCACCCTGTTATTCTGTTTTTCTGTTCCAGTCAAAGCAGACACTGCATTCGAAAATGACGATACGGTATTGTGCTCTTTCTTAAAAGAAAACGTACCGGAAAATGCTTCGCCAATAGAATCCAGTTTAGAAAACGAGTATCGAAAAACTTCTTCCAAACCTATCGATTTCTATTTTTTTAAACGATCTGAAAAGACAAAAAGTTTCCAAGATCTGTATGCCGCAAATGTACTCACCTATCAGGAAAAATCAGATCGTTCTTTGTTATATCAGACAGTTTTCGATTTTCAAAATATAACCCAGGTAAGAACTGCGAAAGAAGACTTTATCCGTCTGGAGACAGATCCACTGATGTATCTTTTTGAATTAGAAAAAGCAGAATTGTGGACTCGGAACAGCACGGAAGAACCCTGGACGCTGGAACGGAAAATCACAACGCCTGGAAATCCAGATTTTTATCTTCCTTATAGCCAGTTTTCTTCTGATAAAAAATATTTTCGAATTCTGGCATCTTTTTCCTGGAGCCCGAGCCCTGCTGAGGAAAGCGAAGTTTCTTCGCCAGAATATCATTGCATTTATACCTCTGTGTATCCGGTATATCAGATTCCGGTGAAAGTACTCGTTTTGATATGCGGGGGCGCAGCTTTCTTCTTTCTCTACCGGAGACACAAAAAAAATCATATCTCCCAAAAAGATGTTCCGTAAGCTACGCCTTTTCAACATGTTTTCGTCACTGTTCAGAGCCAACTTCCAAAATGCTACGCATCTCATCGGTGTGGCTTTATCTGCTTTTCATCGCATCCCGAATCCGCTCCAGTGCCTCGGTCAGGGTTGCGCGCGGGCAGGCGATGTTGATCCGCTGGAAACCGCGTCCGCAGTCTCCGAAGATCTTTCCGCTGTCCAGCCAGAGTTTTGCTTTGTTGATCATCAGATCCTCCAGTTCATCGACGGAAAGCCCCGTCTTGCGGAAATCGAGCCATACGAGATATGTTCCCTCCAGGTCGATCATCTTCACGCCCGGAAGCTGCTCCTCCACATACTGCCTTGTAAATTCTGCATTTGCCTTCACATAGGAAAGCATTGCCTCATACCACTCCTCGCCCTTATTATATGCCGTCTCGCATGCCACCAGACCCATCACACCAAGCTGGCTCGTTCCGGCTGCATCGAGCTGTTTCCGGAATTTCGCACGGAGTTCCGGGTTGGCGATAAAGATGTTTGACATCATCATACTTGCCAGATTGAATGTCTTACTCGGCGCGGTGCAGGTGATCGTGATGTCCTCGTACTCTTTTTTGATCGCAGTAAACACCTGATGCTCGCCTTTAAAAATGAAATCTCCATGGATCTCATCACTTACAACGGTCACGCCGTACTGCACGCAGAGATCGCCGATCGCCGTCAGCTCCTCTTTCGTCCAGACTCTTCCGACCGGGTTGTGCGGATTGCAGAGGAAAAAGAGCTTCACGTTTTCAGCTTTCAGCTTCTCCTCGAAATCCGCCACATCCATGTGATAGCGGTTATCATTGCCGAGCACCAGCGTGCTGCTGACAACTCTTCTGCCGTTATCCGCAATGACTTCCGAAAATGGATAGTAAACCGGTGACTGGATCAGCACGGCATCCCCAGGCGCGGTGTAAGCTTTGACTGCCATCGCAAGTGCAAATACAACGCCCGGCGTTTTGATCAGCCATTCTTCTTTCGGCTCCCAGTTGTGATGGCGTTTCATCCATCCCGCAACGGCCTCAAAATACGGAGTCTGCGCATCGCTGTAGCCGTAAATGCCCATTTTCGCACGCTCTACCAGCGCATCCTCGATGTAGGAGGATGTCTCAAAGTCCATGTCCGCCACCCACAGCGGCAGCACGTCGGCTGGCATACCGCGTTTTACTGCGAAGTCATATTTTAAACAGTCTGTATTTTTTCGGTTGATGATTCTGTCAAAATCAAGATTTCTTTCCGTCATTTTTCTCTTCCTCAATTTCTGCAAAAACCTTCTCAAGCTCGCCGATCAGGTCCTCGATATTTTCAATTCCAACAGAGAAGCGAAGGGTGCTCTCCGTAATTCCGTTCCGCTCACGGATTTCCTTCGGCACATCGGCATGTGTCTGCGTCGTCGGATACGTAACGAGTGTCTCCACGCCGCCGAGGCTCTCTGCGAAACGGATCATTCTTACCTTCTCCAGAATGGCAAGGGCAAACTCTTTGCTCTCGAGCTGGATTGTCAGCATGGCACCGAAGCCTCTTGCCTGTTTTTTCATAATCTCATGGCCCGGATGATCCGGCAGTCCCGGATAGATTACTTTCGTAACCGCCTTCTGTTTCTGCAGCCATGCAGCAATCTGTTCTGCATTCTCCTGAGATCTTTCCATGCGGATGCCTAAAGTTTTCATGCCGCGCAGCACCAGCCAGCAGTCAAACGGAGCAAGACCTGCACCTGTTGTCTTAATCAGGAAACGCAGTTTTTCCTGAATGTCTTCACGGTTTGTCACGATAAAGCCTGCCAGCGTATCGTTGTGGCCGCTTAAGTATTTCGTGCCGCTGTGGATGACAACGTCCGCACCGAGATCGAGCGGATTCTGAAAATACGGGGACATAAAGGTGTTGTCCACAATCAGAATCAGGTTGTGGCGTTTTGCAATATCCGCCATCTTTCGGATGTCGGTTACGTTCATCATCGGGTTCGTCGGAGTTTCGATGTAGATTGCTTTTGTATTTTCTTTCACATAGCTCTCCACGTCATCACGGCAGCAGTCGATGCCGGAAAACTCGACGCCGTTTTTCTCGTTGACGTTGTGGAACAGACGAATGCTGCCGCCGTACAAATCGGAATCCGCAATGATGTGGTCTCCCGGGCGGAACAGCTCCATCAGAAGTGAGATCGCTGCCATGCCGGAGCTTAATGCAAACGCATCAATTCCGTTTTCCAGTGCAGCCACCATCTTCTCCAGATGCTCTCTGGTCGGGTTCTGCAGTCTGCTGTAATCAAATCCGGTGCTCTGTCCTACGCCCGGATGCGCATACGTTGCGGTCTGATAAATCGGGTAGCTGAGTGCGCCGTAGTGGCTACACTGTCCCTCGTCCTCTTCTAAATGGATACATTTTGTGTCAATTCCTCTTGCCATATGAATAATCTCCTGTTATTTCGTAATTTTTCTTTCTATACTAATCTGATAGGTTTTGTAACGTAACCTATCATAACAGAAAATGCGGCGTTTGTATATTCCCTTTTTTCTTTGACTTGTTATAAGTTTTTCCTATAACCATCGTAAAAAAACGCCGCCAGAAGATTTTTCTCCCGGCGGCCGCCTCTTGCATCTATATTTTAAATAAGTTCCGCACAGATCGGATAATGATCAGAAAGGCACACACCATCCTTCTGCTCCGTCCATTTTTCCACCTTCCGGCATTCCCAGTCCCCTTTGAGAATGATGTAGTCAATCGAGCACTGCGGATCGTTCGGATCATCGCGATGATAGTTGTGGAAGGTAATGCCGATTCCTTCCGTCGCATTCACAAGACCGGCAGTTTCCCTCAGCGGTTTCATCTCTTCGCTGTCCGGCTCGGCATTGAAGTCGCCGCTAAGAATCACCGGCACATCGGCAAATGCTTTCTCTGCTCTCAGATGTGCGAGAATCTGCTCCAGGCCAAGCTTTCTCGCCCCGGCGCACTCGTGATCCAGATGGGTGTTGATGACGCGGAACACTTTTCCGGTCTCCATATCCTCAAATACCACATCCGTCGCAGTACGCGGGCACATACTCTGTACCGGATAGCGGGATCCCGGCACATACGGTGTCGGTGACAGCCAGAAGGTTTCCAGGCTCACACTCTGAAAACGTTCTTTCCGATAGGCAATGATCATTGCCTCACCGGTCAGATCCTTTTCTCTTCCACATCCGGCAATGTAATATTCCGTCAGATTTTCCTTCAGCCAGGCAACCACATGCGGCAGTACCTCCTGAAAACCGATGATATCCGGCTTTTCCTGTCTGATTTTTTCCAGAATCAGCGGTCTGCGGTAGATAAAATTATTGGCTCCATCCTGGCCAAAATCACAGCGAATATTAAATGTTACAAATTTCATGGTAAAATCCCTCTTTTCATTTGTTTTCCTAACCCTTATTTTTGCTGGAAAGCGCTGTGCTTTCTCTTCTTTTTCTTCGTATTCACACGGCGCAGACACGCATAGCGCAGCTTCAGCCGCATTTTCCAGCTGCAGCCCGGTACCGGCTCCATCAGCTTTTCCAGAAAATGGTTCAGCGTACGTTCCTCATAAGGAGACAGCAGAATCTCACCGTAGATATGTTTCTCGATCAAATGGCAGACACGCGTATATTCGCCTGGCTCGACCGCCGGAAATCTGCGGGCGAGTTCTGCATCAGTTGCTGCTGTTTCCCAGCCAAGACCGGCATCTATGCCCCACAGACAAAGATACTGGTAAATTCTTGCTTCCGTTCTTCGGATCCGCCTGCCCGGCCGCTCCTTCTGCTGTTTCTTTGCCGCCGGTCCAAGACAGATGATCCGCGCCGCCTCCGCCGCAATCACAAGCAGCGTCAGCAGAATCAGAAGCACGCCAAGCAGCCCGAGAAGAAACAGCGAAACACTGCGCAGTACCGGAAGAACGGCTTCGCCTGCCTTGCTCTTTCGGTTTTCCACACCGGTAATCTGCTCCGCCGACAGCGAATTGTTCTCCAGCACCACATTCTTCTGGACAGAATCTGGACTTCCGACCATTTTCTGAAGAGATGCAACATTATACAGGAACAGTTTGTTTTTTAGGTATTTTCTTTCACTTGTTTTTCTGTTGCTCCTTCCTCCATTTTTTGCTCTGCCTTAACTTCTAAAGACCATCCCAGAAAAACGCAAGTATTTTTAGTACTCCAGATACGCCCCTTTCATCGGGCTTGCTGCGTGGAGGCTGAAAAGACGGAGTACGCCTTTTTTGTATTTCGGCTCGCGCGGTTTCCAGTTTTGGCGGCGTTCTTTTAAGATCGCATCGATTTCTTCCATGGACTTGCGCTCACCGGCGATTCCGATGATGTTAAGTTTTCGTTCCTTCACATCAATCTCAATCAAATCCCCTTCCTCGACGAGTGCGATCGGGCCGCCGTCTACAGCTTCGGGACTGCAGTGGCCGATGACCGGGCCGGTGGAGGCGCCGGAGAAACGGCCGTCGGTGATAAGCGCGATGCTCTTTCCAAGCTCTTTGTCGCTGCTGATTGCCTCGGAAGTATAGAACATCTCCGGCATACCGCTGCCTTTCGGGCCTTCGTAGCGGATGAAGACGGCGTCGCCTTTCTGAACCTTATGTTTCAGCACGGCATCGAGGCACTCCTCCTCGCTGTCGAACGGTCGGGCACGGAGGACGGCGTGGAACATTTCTTTCGGGCAGGCCGTGTGCTTGATGACGGCTCCCTCCGGCGCAAGGTTTCCGCGCAGAACAGCGATGCTGCCGTCCGTTCCGATCGCCTTGTCATACGGGCGGATAATATCTTCTTTTGTAATCGAAGTTCCATACCGCTCATTAAATTTTGCGAGCCATCCGCTGCACTTCTCATAAAATCCATTTTCACGAAGCTCCGCCAGATTTTCACCCAGTGTCTTTCTGGTCACTGTCATTACATCGAGATGCAGATGATCTTTGATTTCTTCCATAATCGCCGGAACGCCGCCCGCATAATAGAAGCACTCTGCCGGCCATCTTCCCGCCGGGCGGACATCGAGCAGATATCTTGCGTTGCGGTGCAGACGATCGAATGTGTCGCCGGTGATCTCGATGCCGAACTCATGCGCAATGGCCGGGATGTGCAGCAGGCAGTTTGTGCTTCCCGAAATTGCCGCGTGGACAAGAATCGCATTCTCAAAACTCTCTTTCGTCACAAGATCGCTTGGCCGCATATGCTCCATCTGTGCCAGTTTTACCGCCTGACGGCCTGCCTCCCGTGCATATGCCAGAAGATCCGGGCTTGTCGCCGGCATCAGAGCGCTTCCAGGCAGGGCAAGGCCGAGTGCCTCCGCCATGATCTGCATCGTGGATGCCGTTCCGATAAACGAACAGGCACCGCAGCTCGGGCAGGCATTGCATTTCGCCCAGTCGAGCTTCTCCTCGTCGATCTCACCGCGCTCAAATTTTGCGCTGTACATGCCAAGCTGCTCCAGTGTCAGCATCTCCGGTCCCGCATTCATCGTTCCGCCCGGCACAACAACCGCCGGAATATCGACACGCGCAAGGCCGATCAGATTGCCCGGCATACCCTTGTCGCAGCTCGACAGATAGACGCCGCCGTCAAACGGTGTCGCATTCGCGTGGATCTCGATCATATTGGCGATCATCTCGCGGCTCGCAAGACTGTAGTTGATGCCGTCCGTTCCCTGGCTCTCGCCGTCACAGATGTCGGTGCAGAAATACCGCGCCCCGAAGCCCCCCGCTTCCGCAACGCCTTTCCGCACTTCCTCGACCAGCAGATTTAAGTGGCCACTTCCCGGGTGGCTGTCCCCGTACGTACTCTCCACCATAATCTGCGGTTTTTCAAGATCCTCTTTTTTCCATCCTGTTCCAATCCGGAGCGGATCCATCTCCGGTGCAAGTTTCCGCATTTCCTGACTCTTCAGCATTTCCTTCTCCTCCCGCTGTTTTTTAGGTATTAAAAATACTCTTTCTGCTTTTCACTATAGCAATCCCTGTATTTGATTGCAAGACAAAAAAGCTGCAGTCTGCAGGGATTCCCCACAGACCGCAGCCTCTCTGAACAGCTCACAGATTTCTCTGTTTTCTGTTTGCCTGCTTCCGCAGATAATTTCCAATGCTTGTAAAACTAAGCAGCGTCACAATCAGAAAAACACCCGGGATCAGAATGATCCACCATGCCTTTGTCATCAGCGCTTTTTCCGAAAGTGACAGCATGCTGCCCCAGGAAATCACCTCCAGCGGAAGACCGATTCCCATAAAACTCAGTGTGGATTCTGCTACAATCGCACTCCGGATGTTCATAACCACCATAAACATAATAGACGAAAAAAAGTTCGGTGCCAGATGGTGCCATAAAATATAGAAAAAACTGCCTCCCATACAGCGCGACGCAATCACGTATTCACTGTTCCGGATCTGCCGTACTTCGGTCCGCACAACCTTTGCAATGCTTGTCCAGCTTGTCATTCCGATCACGGCAGAAATCGTAATCACATTGGATTTTCCCGCAGCGGCCAGAAGAAAAATGACAAGAAGAAGATTCGGCACCGACAAAAAGATCTCGGTCAGCCGCATCAGAAGCGCGTCCAGCCACGCCGGTGCACATCCGCTGACTGCGCCGAAGAGAACGGCAATCACAGTGGAAATCAGCGTAGAAAGCAGACCGATCGCCAGCGATATTCTGCCGCCGTACCAGATCATCGAGAAAATATCTCTTCCCATCGTATCGGTTCCAAACAGAAATTCCCGGCACGGCATGACGGAACAGTTTTTCAGATCCATATACGAGGGATCCTTCGTCATAATCTGCCCACAGAAAAGGCAGCCCAGCACAAGAAGACCCAGAAAAAGCTCTGCTGCCACCGGCCGGTCCTGATACCATTTTTTCTTTTTTTCTGCTTCTGTTTTTTCTGCAGGCCTCTCTCCTGCAAATTGAAATAATTGTGTTTTTTCTGTCACAGCATCATTACCTCCGATGTTTCTGCCGCTTCTTTCTCCCGCATCCGCGGATCAATTCTCTCGTTGATGATCTGTGCCGCCATATTGCACAGAATCACAACGATTCCGGACATCAGGCAAAGCAGCATCAGAAGATTGTAATCTTTGTACCGTGCGCTCTCATACGCCAGCGTTCCGATACCGGGATACGAGAAAACCGTTTCTACAATATAGGTTCCCCCCAGCACATGCGGAACAGAAATGGCCATGATGCCAAGATACGACGGAATCGTATTCCGCAGGCAATGCCGGAACAGAACCGTCTTTCGTTTCAGCCCCTTGGCTCTTGCCAGAAGCACATACTCTTCCCGCACTTCATCCAGAATTTTATTGCGGATCATGTATGCGTAATACCACAAATGACTCAGCACTACGACCGTCATCGGCAGGATCAGATGACAGACACGGTCAGAAAAATCTGCCTGTTTTCCAACAGAGTAGGCACCGGAACTCGGCAGCCATTTGAGCTGCATGGAAAAAACAAGAATCAGAAGCAGCGACAGCCAGAATTCCGGAATACATCCCGTGATGGTTCCCACCTTACAGATGATGCGGTCCAGCCATGTATCTTCCTTCCATGCACAGAGAATTCCAAGAAGCAGCGCGAGGGTGAAAATCAGCAGAAATCCAATGCCGCCAAGCACCAGCGTATTTCCAATTCTTCCCTCGATCACGCGCGTTACATCCATTTTATATTTGTACGAAATTCCGAAATCCCCATGCAGCGCATTGCCTGCCCAGCGGATATACTGTACGGAAATGGGATCCTTCAGTCCCAATTTTTCTTCGGCCCACGCTCTTTCTTCGGGCGTCATTTTTTCCACGCGTTCTCCGTAATATGATACCAGCGGATCTCCCGGCGCAAGCCTTGAAATATAAAATACGAGCACAGACAGCAGCAGAACACTTGCCAGAAATGCCACTGCTTTTTTTCCATAGTAAAGCACTTTGTTCCGGCTTTTCATCCTGCATCGCCTCCCTCCATCAGCACAAAATGATCTTTTTCCACTTCCCGCAGTGTTCCCGTCCGGGAAAATTCTGTATTGGAAAAATCCGGTACAGCTCTCGCTCTTTCCCTTCGCGGATCCGGAATCGGAATGGCCGCGATCAGTGCTTTCGTATACGGATGCAGCGGATTTTCAAACACGGCTCGCGCCGGGCCGGTCTCCACCAGTTTTCCATGGTACATCACACCTACTCTGTCACACAGAAATTCGACCATATCCAGATCATGCGCAATAAACAGGAACGAAAAACCGTGCTCCTTCTGCAGATGACGGAACAGATTCACAATCTGTGCCTGTATCGACGCGTCCAGCGATGCAATCGGTTCATCCGCCACCAGAAGCTCCGGCTCCATCGTCAGTGCCCGTGCAATCGCAACGCGCTGCCGCTGTCCGCCGGACAATTCTCCCGGATATTTTTTCAGATATTCCGGATCCAGCCCCACGTATTTCATCTGAAATCTGGCTTCCTCCTCATAGCTTCCCCGCAGCGGCCGGATTTTCTGCACGCGCATCGGCTCCTCAATAATGTCGCGGACCTTCATCCTCTGATTCAGACTGGAACCGGAATCCTGAAAAATCATCTGGCGTGTCGTCTGCAGCATTTTTTTATTTTTCCGGAATTGGCCTCTGTCGCAGGTATCAATCCCTTTATAATAAATCTGGCCGGCATATGGCTGATAAATATTCATCACACAGCGTGCAGCGGTAGATTTTCCGGAACCGGATTCTCCTACCAGTCCAAAAATTTCTCCTCTTCGAATCTGAAACGATACATCATCGACTGCCTTGACTGCTGTTTTCCGGGACAGTGGAAAAATATGGGTCAGATGACGCACATCCAGCAAAATCTCATGTTCCATCTGTGTTTCCTCCTATCGGCGGCACAACCTTCGGTGCTCTCTCATCCAGCAGCCATGTTGCCGCATAATGGCTGTCTGTGACCCGGAACATCGGCGGCTCCTCCTCAAAATCAATTTCCAGCGCATAAGCATTGCGGCTGGCAAAGGCATCGCCCTTCGGCGGATGGAGAAGAGACGGCGGCATTCCCGGGATAGACGGCAGGCTTTCTTTTCCCCTCGAAAACGCCGGTATGGAACGCAGCAGTCCCCACGTATACGGATGACGGGGATCATAGAAAATCTCATCCACGGTTCCAATCTCTACTATTTTTCCCGCATACATGACAGCTACCCGGTCTGCGATCCGCGCTACAACGCCAAGGTCATGTGTGACAAAGACCGTCGCCGTTCCCAGTTTTTTCTGAATTTCCCGAAGCAGGTCCAGAATCTGTGCCTGAATCGTCACATCCAGCGCTGTCGTCGGCTCATCAGCAAACAGAATTTCCGGATTGCCCGCCAGCGCAATCGCCAGTACGATCCGCTGCCGCATTCCGCCGGAAAAGTGATACGGATATGCCTTTTTCCGCTCTTCTGCCTGCTCGATTCCCACCAGCTGCATCAGTTCTGTCACTCTCTGTTCCACTTCTTCTTTTCCCATGTCTTTCTGATGCGCCCGCACTGCCTCTGCAATCTGCGCTCCGACTGTCATCGTCGGATTTAAGGAAGTCATCGGATTCTGGAAAACCATCGAGAACAGTTTTCCCCGCAGTTCCCGCATTCTTCGCTCCCCGTATCCTGCAATTTCTTCTCCATTGACCAGAATTTTTCCGTTTTTGATCTTTGCATTCTCCGGCAGCAGCTTCATAATGCTTTTGCAGAGCACACTTTTTCCGCAGCCTGACTCGCCTACAACAGCGAGCACCTCACCTGCATTCAGGGAAAAGCTGACATCGCGGACCGCCTGCACTTCCCCCTCATCGGTAAAAAAGCTGACCGAAAGATGCTCCACCTTTAATCGTTCTTCCATTCTGTTTTTCTCCTGTACGGACAAAAAGGGGGTAAACATACCCCCTTCGTCTGCTTTTTCTTTATTTATTCTGTCATTGTCCAGTCCTGAATATTCCAGAAAATACCAACGCCGTGATGGCCAAGTACGGTATCCTCGGAAATTCCCTGAATGCCGGAGTCCGCTACATAATTTGCATCGATATAGCAGATGAATGCATAGGCCGGATCTTCTGCCAGCTCTTCCTGGAATTTTCCGTAGTATTCCTTCCGCATCTCCGGGTCGTCGCTCTGACGTGCAAGTGACAGATATTCATCTACTTTTTCGTTGGAATAGCTCGAATAATTCGCCCCTTTGTCCGTGCCGAAAACCTTATATGTATGATCGTCCGCATCGAACGGGCTTCCCCAGCCGATCAGGCAGGCCATCTGTCCGCCCCAGTCCATCTGTGCCGGAATTTCTACGGTACAGTTGATTCCGGTTTCCCGGAGCTGCTGTGCTGCTGCCTGGGCAATATCAATGCGGTCCTGCTCACCGGACATCACGCTGATGACAAAACCGATTTCTTCGCCGTCCCGCTCATAGAAACCATCGCTGTTTCTGGTGCATCCGGCCGCTTCCAGAATTTCCTGTGCTTTTTCCGGATTGTAATCGTAATGTTCTACGTTTTCGTTATTGTAAATGTTCCGCTGCAGCGGACTGTATGCCGCCATTCCCTCGCCAAGAAGCACAGAATCGATAATGGCCTGGCGGTCAATCGAATAACAGACGGCCGGAATGATGTCCCTGTTTTTCGTCCAGTAATCATTCGCAAAGTTAAATAAGATTCCGCGGTAATCTGCCGTTGTCATGTCGTAGCAGGTAAAACCGTCTTTTTCTTTGAAATTCTGCGCATTTTTCGGGTCAAGCAGCGCCAGATCCAGTTCGCCGGATTCCAGCTGCATCGCCTGTGCATTATCATCTGGTACAATTTTGAAAATGACCTTGTCAATCTTTGGTGCCCCAAGGTAATAATCTTCATTTTTTACCAGAACAATCGACTGGCCTTCGTCCCAGCTCTCCAGTTTATACGGGCCGGTTCCAACCGGTGCACGGAAGAAATCCGATTCCTGCATATTTTCACCTTCCAGCAGGTGCTTCGGCAGGATGGCCATCGTCATGTATTCCAGGAAAGCCACGTTCGGCTCGGAAAGGCGGAAGGAAACGGTGCTGTCATCTATAACTGTAATCTCTTCTACATCCTCATAATTTGGTGCATTTTCAGATCCGTTTTCCGGATCCATGATCGCTTCGATGGTGAATTTCACATCATCCGCCGTAAATTTTTCTCCATCATGCCATTGGATGCCGTCCCGGATATGAAAGGTGTAGGTGCAGGTTTCTGCATCGTACTCCCATTTTTCTGCCAGACCCGGAACAATGTTGTCATCCGCATCGTGTGCGGTCAGTCCGTTGAACAGCAGCAGATTAATTTCACCGTGCTCATCCATCGCCGGATTAATCCTGGTATAATCAGCAGAACCGTAAACCAGGGTCGTCTCTTCCTCCCCTGTCTGGCCGGAAGAAGCTTCCGTCTCTGTTTTCGACAAATCTGTACTGTTGCTGTTTTTCCCGCTGTCCTGACCGCATGCCGCAAGGGATGCTGCAAGAGCCACCATCAGCATCAAAGATAATATTTTCTTTTTCATCCTTTTCCTCCCATTTTCAGACCGTTTTTACCCGGACTGACCGCTTTTTTTCTTTGTACTCCCATGATCTGCGCGCCTGATCCATGTACTGTTCGTTCATTATATTTGATATTTCAGGCTCTCACAAGCCGGGTGGGGGGATATTTTTTTCTTTTCTCGTAAAGTTAATCGTCTCATGCAGAGGGAACTGCTCCGCATGCCAACATAAAACATGACCTTGATCAGGGGACTCTTCCTCTGCATCAAGGTCATGTTTCTTTTCCTATGATTTTAAAATTTTACAGCATATTGATAACAAATCCAGCCAGCATCGTGGACAGAACCGTAATCACCGTAATTCCTCCCACGACATACGGCACGTTTAAGGTATCTTCGATAAACGCTTTCTCCTCCGGTGTCTCTCCGACCGCATCGCCGACCTCGCGGCAGATGACCACGTTGCTCGGGAATCCGAGGAACTGCTCGACACCGATGCCGACAGCCAGATCCTTGTCGCCGACAAGTTTCCAGGTCGGAAGAATCCATCCAACCAGCGCAACACCGATCAGAGCCGCGATGAACAGAACAATCGTCTGGAATGCCATCGTACCGAGATCGCTCAAGGAAACCTTCGCCAGGGACGGGATGATGGAACCGAAAACTGCAACCATCATCAGGCCGTAGGAATTCGATTTCTGCAGCGGTTTTGTCGGAACGAGTCCGGAAGCGGCACAGGCAACACCGAGAAGCAGCGCCCAGATGCTGTAGTTGATCGGAGTCAGATCGCCAAGGATGTGGGCAACCCAGGAACCGGCTGCAACGAGCGCCATCATGACGTTGGCGGAATACCATTCTTTGTGTTTATCTGCAAAGGAAACTTTTGCGGAAGCACCGTTTCCGGTCTCCTGCTTTTTAAACTGCGCCGGATTCTCGCGGTATGCTTTCAGCAGTTTTTTTCCGTAACGGATACCCATGGCAGATGCGATCGGCGCACCGACGAATTTCTGTACGGAATAGATGACTGCACAGAGTGCTGCCGCCGTTGCCAGTCCTTTTTCTGCTGCGGCGCTTGCCATCAGCGAAGTTGCCATTGCCGCACCGTTGATAACCGGCATGCCGACGAGCATAGTGTCAAATCCGATGATCGGGGATACCAGAAACATCACAAGGCAGGACGCCAGCATACAGAGTGCCGCCATTAATACGGTTCTCCACTCCTCGATCAGCTGTTTCACGTTCAGGGTAGTACCCATGTTGAACAGTACCATCGCAATTGCCAGTTTTGATAACGCCGTAAGGCCTCCCTGGTCGATGATGTCCGCCGGGATCAGTTTCGTCAGAAAGCCTACCAGGAACAGGAGCATGACGACCATCATTCCGGACAGCTTTCCTTTTGTAATTTTACCGACAATGTCGCCAAGTGCAAACACGATCAGAACAATCATGAAGCTGGAGAACATTGCGTTGTTTGTTAAAATCTCAGCCATTTCTTTTTCTCCCTTGCTCTTTTTAATTTGAAATTATACATAATTTCCTTTTATTTTGCAAGTTTTATCCAGTTTTTATTTTATATTTTGCATATTTATGCAATCCTTCCAATTATCCGCGCCACAAGCTCTCCGGCATGATAGAAGTCATCGAGATGCAGATATTCTTCGGTCGAATGATTCTTGAAATATCCTGTTGCGATACCGACACAGGTGATTCCCTTCTGATTGAAAATATTGCCGTCCATACCGCCGCCTCCGCCGTTGATCTGCGGTTCGACTCCCATCTCTTTCAGGGATTCCGTGACGATCTGAATCATCTCGGAATCCTCCGGGATGAAGAACGGCAGGAAGGTGTTTTCTCTTTTAAATTCCACACGCGCACCGCGCTTTTCTGCGATTTCACGGCAGTGCGACTGGAAATACGCTTCATAGCGGTCGAGTTTTTCTCCCGACCGGCTCCGCATCTCTCCGCGCAGGATTGCGTGGTCGCAGACAACGTTCATTGCCTCGCATGTTTTGGACCAGAGGTGAGAAAAGTTCGACGTTGTATTTTCATCCAGTCTTCCCGTCTCCATCGTTGCGAGCATTTCCGCCATAATTTTTGCCGCATCAATGCCTTTCTCCGGCTCATTTCCCGCATGGGCTGCCTTGCCGAAAACCTGTGCTTCCAGAAGGGCACGGCCCGGCGCACCATTTACAATTCGGCCGATGCGTCCCGGGGAGTCGAGCACATACATCGTTTTTGATGTCAGCAGGCTTACATCGAATGCTTTCGCACCGTACAGACCGGCCTCCTCGCCGACCGTAAAGAGGATCTCCAGTTTCGGAAGCGCCTTCCCGGATTCAATCGCCTGACGCACGCCCTCTAAAATGGCTGCCACACCGGACAGATCATCCGCCGCCAGAATCGTGTCGCCCGAAGAACGAAGGATTCCATCCTCCTCCACCGGTTTGATTCCAATGCCGCCCGGCACACGGTCCATATGGGAACAGAAACAGACAACACCGTCCCGCTCTCCTTCCCGAACCGCCAGAATATTGCCGCACACGCCGCCAAACGTAGCCCCGGCCTCATCCCGCGTAATCGCAAATCCCATCTGCTCCAGTTTTTTCACCAGATGCTCTGCAATCTCCGTCTCCTGACCGCTCGACACATCAATCCGCATCAATTCGGTCAGTTCATCTAACATACGTTGATTTTTCATTTCTTTTCCACTCTCCATTCTTGAAAAAAATTTTCAAAAACAATTCTTCTACATCTTACCATTTGCCTTTCGTCCTTAATAGGTGTAAAATTATGCCATAATTCATTTTTATGTCTTTAATTCTCGGAAAGGAATTTTATATATGAAAATCGGCGTAACAGGTTCTGACCATATCTGCGACAGGATTCAGAAAACGCTGGAGAAGCGCATGCCGGACCTTGAAGTGGTCTACCGGCGTTCCAACGATTACCGGTACGGTCTGGAAGCGGCTGCCCAGTTTCAGAAAGGGAAAGTATCCGGCATTATTTTTACTGGGCCGACCAACTATCACTATGCTTTAAAGCGGCTGGAGCCAAACGTTCCCTGGACCTTTCTTCCGCACAATCAGGCTTCCATCTTAAAAGCGCTGGCGGAATCTGCTGTCCGTTATTCCTGCGTGCCGGATGTCATCAGTATCGATATGTATGAGGAACAGCTTGTGCAGGAAACGCTGGAAGAGATCGGCATTTCCAATGGCCGCGTCCTTGTGGCACACGGCTCTTCTCCCGATCAGGGCGATTTTCAGGATGCCCTCACGGATTTTCACCGTTACAACTATTTTCACAACGGGGCAAAAATCTGCTTTACCAACATGGAAAAAACGTATGAGGCACTGTCGGCAGAAGGCATTCCCTGCATCCGCATCTCGGTTTCCGAGGATGTAATTCTGGAACAGGTTTATCATCTTCAGTTTCTGGAAAATACGGCGCAGAAGAACCGCGGGCAGAGTGCTTCCGTGCAGATCTATTTTGATTATTCCTTTGATCAGGAGACGGATCTTTCGCTCCGGGAATGGGAGAAGATTCATTATCAGAATGAGATGCGCGAGCTGATCTACTCTGCCGCCCACCGCATGGGGGCTGCTGCGTTCTCCGAGGGCGCTTCTATTTTTTATATCATGTCATCCCGTCCGGTTCTGATGCGGGAATTTATTCAGAACGGGGAATATCAGAAGATTCTGTTTCACGGACAGCAGACACCGCACAACCGGCTGTGGATCGGCATCGGCTACGGTGATACTCCCATGGAGGCGAAATCCCGCGCGGCGATGGCGCTCAACCACTCGATCGCGGACCGCTCCGGCGCGAACTATATTGCGGAGGATGAGCATCAGTTTACCGAAATTAAGATCAATGACCCGACCGATCACACGGCGTATCTTCTGCACCGGCTTCACATCAGCAGCAGTACGTATGAAAAACTGAAAGAGATTCTGCGGTCACATGATCAGGTAATCACTTCCGCACAGCTCGCTGCAGATATGGGGATCACGGAGCGGAGCGCCAACCGGCTGATTCTGCGGCTGGAACAGGAAAACTGTGTGACCACGATCGGCAAAATCAGCGGCGGCAGGGGACGGCCGGCACGGATTATGAAAATCACTTTATAAAACATAAGAAATGGAGAATGTTTATGGATAAAAGAACGGAACAGGCATTTGCCTATCTCGAGAAAAACGAACACAGTATGATGGAGCTGCTGAAAAATCTTGTCTCCATTGAAACGCCTTCGGCTGATCGCGAGGCGAATGAGCGGATTGCGGCGCATCTCGATACGTACTGTGATGCGCTCGGCATGGAGCGTCAGATTCATCACTTTGAGAAGGCTGGCCCGACGTTTGCCGCGTGGACCCGGCCGCAGGAAAAGAAGCCGATTCTTCTGCTTGGGCATATGGATACAGTTCATGCGGTTGGAAAGTTCGGCCCGGAACCGTTTCTTGTGAAGGATGACCGCGTGTACGGTCCAGGCGTTTATGACATGAAGGGCGGCGATGTGATCGCGCTGTTTGTGCTCCGCGCACTGAATGCGGTCGGGTATGAGGACAGACAGATCAAACTGGTGCTCACCGGTGATGAGGAAGTCGCCCATGCATTTTCCCACGGCGAGGCCGGAAAGCTTGTCGAGCAGTATGCCAGCGGCTGTGAGGCGGCTTTTAATCTGGAATCGGGCTACACCAGCGGCGAAGTGACTACGAGAAGAAACGGCGGCGCGATCATTCGCGTGAAAGTAAAGGGCAAAGCGGCTCATGCAGGAAAGGAGCCGCAGAAAGGCGCGAGTGCGATTCTGCAGGCGGCGCGCATGATTACAGAGATTGAGAGCCGCTCGGTGTTCGGCTATCTTTCCTTCAACTGCGGCCGTATTTCAGGCGGAACCGGAGCCAATGTCATCCCGGATTCCTGTGAGTTTTCCATCGGTATCCGATACGCGGCAAATGCGCAGTATGAAGAAGCCATCGCTTTCTTAAAAAATCTCTGCGAACACGTCACCGTTCCTGGCACAAGCTGCACCATGGAACAGAACGGCTACTACCCCGCCATGGAAATGGTCGACGGTGCCGACCGCCTCCTCTCCCTCTATCAGGAAAGCTGTAAACTCCTCGGCGAACCAATCCCGCAGGGCATCCAGCAGAGCGGCTGCTCCGACACCTCCTTCGTCACCCGCATCGGAATCCCCGCCCTCTGCAGCCTCGGTATCCAGGGCGCAGGCGCACATTCACTTGATGAGTATGCGATTCCGTCCTCACTGCTCGTGCAGTGCAAGAAACTGGTGGCCACGATTTTGGCGATGTAAAATGCTATGCGGTTCTTGACAAAACAGGAAAGTCATTTTAGCATAAAAAAAGAAACGGGTTTTTTGTCCGGTAAGCTCATCGTGAGCCGAGGGAGTTGCTCGTTTCTTTTTTATTATCTTATTTTCTTTACCCTATCACATCCGTAACCGCATTCACCGCTTTCGCCACAAAGCTGATCGTCTTTTCATTGAACACTTCCCCGTCTTTTGAGATCGAAACGTGTGCGAGTCCGATCTCATCTTTCTCGCTCGCTTCGGTGCTGCCCATGAGGGTTGTCCATTTGATATGGACATCGTCGGCGGTAATGGCGTGGTCGCATGTTACGATGTACTGTGCTTCATCGAACAGCGGCGAATTGGATTCCGCATAGACGATGATGTCGTTGTTTTTTTCCTGATAGACGCGCACGGTGTAATTCACCAGGTCTTTTTCATCCGTGATATAGTCCTTATTCGGCGATACGGTTTCTTCGCAGATCAGGCTGGCGTCTTTTGGAATTGTATTGTTCTCTTTCTTTTTTGTCATCCCGATCATCAGCATACAGTTGCAGAGTGCTGCGATCAGAACTGCAAGCAGCAGGATTTTTATTCTAGGTTTCATTGTTTTCTCTTCCTTTTCCCATGTCATAGTTTGTCACTGATGTTTCATTTCCATTATACATGATTCCCCCAAAATAAGAAACGCAAAAATGCATCCGCCCCCGTAAAACCTTTTTGAAAAAATTTCTCAATGAAAAAGTTTTCTATTTTGTTCCAAATATGTTATGCTATACTGTCTGTTAGGCAATTCTAACTCGATGTACTCTCGTAATAAAGGAGGAACTGCATGCCTTTAAATTTAACCGATTTCAATCAGTTTTACGTCATCAATAAAATCTGCGGCCAGGAAAAGCAGCGTCATTATCTGGAGTCGCTTGGGTTTGTTCCCGGGGCCAGGATTTCGATTCTGTCGGAGCTTCACGGTTATTATCTCGTCATGGTGAAGGGCAGTAAAATCGGGCTGGATAAGAGTCTGGCCAAGAAAATTATTGTGTATGCCAGCTGAACCGATGGCAGAGTTCACTTTTTGCATACGCATTTAGAAAATATGGAGTATTATGGAAAAGAACAAAAAAATCATCAAACTGTGCTATCTGCAGATCGCATTCTATGTCGTCTTTCTGACATCGCTGCTTCTGCATTTCAAGCGTGGGCTGGATCATCGCGCCTTTGCGCTTCTGATTATCCTTACGCTGCTCGGCTGCGCCTCTGCACTGACGCTTACCGATTATCTGAAAAGCCTGATCCGCCGCTCCGGCTTTGATGTCGCCGGCGTGCACGATAAAAAGTCGCTGGAAGAAAAGCTCCTCCAGCTTCAGAACGCGGACGATACACTCGATGTCGGCGTGATGATGTTTGATATGAACAATTTAAAGATGATCAACGACACGTACGGCCACGAAGAAGGCGACGTCTTTATCCAGACCTTCGCCTCCTATCTGACCCGCATTCTGACCGAGGACAGCTTTCTTCGCGGTTCGGCGGTGATGAATTTGTCATTGTGCAGAATCATGCAACCTGGAACCAGCTGGAGCAGATGAATCTTCAGCTGCAGACGATGATCGACACCTACAACCAGACGGCGGATCACCCGCTGAGCTATGCCGTCGGATATGAGCTGAGCTGCAAAAATCATTATTATCTGATCATGGATCTGCTGCAAATGGCAGACGAAAAAATGTACCAGGACAAGCGGTATAAAAAACAGCTCCAGAAAAACGGACCTCTCGCCGCCCGCCGCAGTATGCTTGCTGAGAGCATTTCCACGGATTCTTTAAAAGAAAAAATTTTTACGCTTCTCAATAACAGAAGCGAAGAAAAGCAGTACGCCTTTCTGATGACGGATGTCGACAATTTTCATCTGATCAACGATTACTGGGGTTATGAGATGGGTACGAACATTCTGAATTTCATCCTGAAAAAGCTGGAACTCTTTCCGCAGACACTCTTTGTGAACCGCTATCACTCCGATATCTTTGTCGGCATTATCGATATCACCGGGCAGGATCCGGCCGTGGTGCGGGAAAAGATTTCCGCCTATCACAAGCAGGCGATCCGCGAAGTGCTGGAATCGTACCCGCTGAATTACATGACGCTGAACACTGGCGTCTATTATCTGAATGACACGGACACACCAACGGAGGAAGTCATCTCTCATGCCAACATTGCGCGGCGGCGTGCGAAGGAAACTTCCACCTGCGTCTTCGAATACAACGCCGAGCTTTCCAGCACGGAACAGAAGCGCGCGGAGACCATTCATTCCTTCCAGAATGCCCTTGCGAAAAAAGAATTTCAGATTTATTTCCAGCCGAAAATCAGCGGAAAAACGCAGGAAATTGCAAGCGCCGAGGTGCTGGTACGCTGGCTGCGCGAGGACGGCACGCTCTGGTTCCCGGACAGCTTTCTGCCGATTCTGGAGGAGACCGGAGAGATTGAGTCGCTCGACTATTATGTGTATAATGCTGCTTTCCAGTGGCTCGCTGACCGCCGGGAAAACGGACTTCCGCTGCTGCCGCTCTCGCTGAATGTGTCGCCGATTCATTTCCGCAAGATCGATACGTTCACACAGCGGATCACACAGCTGCTCGATCATTATCAGATTCCTTCGAAGTACCTGGTTTTTGAGATCACAGAAACAACGTACATTCATAACATTGATGCCGTCAACCAGATGATCCGCTTTTTCCACGACCGGGATATCCGCATTTCCATGGACGATTTTGGGTCTGGATATTCGTCCTTAAATTCGCTGAAGGATATTCTGTTTGATGAAGTTAAAATTGACAAACATTTCCTCTCGGCGGGCCTCTCCGAAAAAGGAAAAATTGTGCTGGAAGAGATGTTCCATCTTTTAAAACGCACAGACAAATGGATTGTCTGCGAGGGTGTAGAGACGAAAGAGATGGTAGATTTTCTGATCGCCGAAGGATGCGACGAGCTGCAGGGATTCTATTATTATAAACCGATGGAACAGAAAAAATTTGAAGAGCTGATCGCTTGACAAAGTCCGAATTCTATACTATGGTTATCTCACCCGGTAGTTACTACCGAGTGAACCTCACATGACTAAAGTCACGTGCTTCCGGCCGCTTTAGGCGGCAGACCAAATATCGGCGGATACGCCTGTTACTTAGATTTTGCACAGATATG
>ERZ507072.568-NODE-568-length-23986-cov-4.850863_pt1 | contig 23986 bp, 20 predicted proteins | sample MGYA00512864_ERZ507072 | MGnify/ENA metagenome assembly ERZ507072 | reverse complement strand
CTCTTCCGATCTCAAGCATGCGACCGTGCGCATCGTCCCGAAGGAGGGGGGCCAGGAGATCAAGTACGACGTTGGCTCGCAGACCCTGCGCACGCACGGCGGAATTCCCGTCTTCGGCCTCTACGCGGGCTGGCGCAATACGGTCGAGGTGACCTATACGCGCGTCTTTCAGGGCGAGGAGAAGACCGTGACGGAAAGCTACGTGATCAACACGCAGCCTGCCTGGCTTGAAACGACGGGAAATCCCGCGATTGCCCAGAACTTCATGACGGCCAAGGTGACGACGCCCGCGCCCAAGGAATTCTCAGATCGCCTCTACTTCATCAACAATCTCGGCGCAGCCGATGTGCGCGCGAGTCGCGCGGTCTGGAACAATCCCGTGGGCGGCGCCCTGCAGTGGAACAATCCGCCGCGAAACGCGATTCTCGACACGAAGGGCGAGATCCGCTGGTACATGAAGGCCGACCGCATCTATGATCCCGAGTCGCTCTACGACGCGGGCATCATGATGGGCTTCCATCAGAACGCCGACGGCGCGCTCTCCTGGGGCTACGGCCAGCACTATGCGAAGTACGATCTGCTCGGCCGCAAGGTCTTCAACCGCCGCCTGCCCGCCAACTACGCCGACTTCAGCCACGCGATGATGCCCGCTGAAAACGGCGGTTACTTCCTGCGCGTCGCTTCGTCCGACCTCAGGCGCGCCGACGACACGCGCGTGCGCACGGTCCGCGACGTGATCATCGAGGTCGACGCCTCGGGCGAGGTCGTCGACGAATGGCGCCTCTTCGAGATTCTTGATCCGAACCGCAACATCGTCCTCAAGTCGATTGACCAGGGCGCCGTCTGCCTCAACATCGACACGTCGCAGTCGGGCAAGACGCTTTCCGCCGAGCAGCTCGCCAAGCTCGAGGCCCAGCACGCCTTCGGTGACATCGCGGGCACGGGTGCGGGCCGCAACTGGGCCCACGTCAACTCAGTCGACCACGACCCCGTCGACGACTCGATCATCCTCTCCTCCCGCCACCAGTCCGCCGTCGTCAAGATCGGCCGTGACAAGCAGGTGAAGTGGATCCTCGCCGCCCCGAACGGCTGGCGCGACGGTCTGAAGGACAAGGTTCTCACGCCCGTCGGCAAGGACGGCAGGCCCCTCTCGTGCCGCATCGGCAAGTGCGAGGGCGGCTTCGACTGGACCTGGACGCAGCACACCGCCTGGAAGATCGATGAGCTGAGCAAGGGCGACATTGTCTACGTCTCCGTCTTTGACAACGGCGACGGCCGCGCCTTCGTGCAGCCCGAGGACCAGAACGAGAAGTACAGCCGTGCCGTCGTCTACAAGATCGACCAGAAGGCTATGACCGTCGAGCAGGTCTGGGAGTACGGCAAGGAACGCGGCCATGAGCTCTACTCGCCGATCACGTCCTCCGTCGAGTATCAGGCCGACAAGAATTCGGTCGTCGTCTACTGGGCGAGCATCGGCACGGGCAGCAAGACCGGCCCCGCGCCCGTCCTGACGGAATTCCGCTGGGGCGAAACGAAGCCTGCTTTCGAGATGCACCTCAAGGGCGGTATGGGCTATCGCGCACTGCCGATCGATGCGCAGAAGGCCTTCGTCCGCTGACGCTCCTGCAGCCTGACGGGCCGACAGGATGACAAGGGGAGGATTCCGCAGGGAGTCCTCCCTTTTTTATCTCGGGGGGCCTTAGCTCAGGCAATTTTGTCAGACAACGAACTAGCGGCTTCTTGTACAGGAGATTTGACGGGCAGAAGTTTCTGAAGGTGTGTCTTCGCCGCTCGGACCGCAAAAAAAAGCGCCCGACCAAATGCCGGTCGGGCGTTGAAGGGGCGCGGAACTACCAGATTCCGCTAAAGGACCGGAAGAGGAACAATCGCGCTGCCGGCCTCTGGCAGAGCGAAGGGGAGGAGATTGGAACCCCTGATGTCCCTTTCCATGTGACACATGCTAACCCGACTCGGACCGGGGGTGGTTAAGCCCCGAATAAGAATCCGACCAAATCACTCGGGATTTGATCTTGCTCAATAAATGAGAACGTTTCTTAAGTGCTTTTAAGCAAAAAGGGCCCTGCGGCGGGGTTTCGGGTGTCATGAAATCGTCATGAAATGTTCACGGGGGCGTCAAGCCGGGTGTTCATACTGCGTTCACGTACAGGAGAACAGCACCTGCACGACTTTTAAAACTGAATGGAACACTTATTCATCATGCAGAACACCATCTTTTCCCGCCGCCGCGTCGTGACCTTCGTCTGCGCCGCCTCCGTCCTTGCCGCCTGCGGTACGACGTTTGCCGCCGGCACGGTCAACCTCAACGGCTCCACGACGGTTCTTCCGGTCATGCAGCAGGTTTCCGAAGCCTTCATGCAGAAGAACCCCGGCGTTGTCGTGACGATCTCCGGCACGGGTTCCGGCAACGGCATCAAGGCGCTCCGCGACAAGATGACCGATGTGGCCATGTCGAGCCGCGACCTCAAGGACAAGGAAAAGAAGGACTTCGAAGCCCACGGCATCAATCCGGTCAAGATCCCTGTCGCCCTTGACGCCATTATCCCTGTCGTCTCCCCGAAGAACGCCGTCGCCTCCCTTACGATGGAGCAGTTGCGCGACCTCTTCGCCGGCAAGATCAAGAACTGGAAGGAACTCGGCGGTGCCGACGCTCCCGTGGTCGTGGTCGGCCGCGACTCCTCCTCCGGCACGTTCGAATCCTGGCAGGAACTCGTCATGGGCAAGACCCGTGTGTCCCAGCGCGCTCTCCTCCAGAGCTCCTCCGGCGGCGTCGTTCAGGCCGTTGCCGGCAATCCGAACGCCATTGGCTACATCGGCGTGGGCTACCTCGACAGCCAGATCAAGGGCCTCGTCGTGAACGGCGTCCAGCCCGGTGCCAAGACCGCTCAGGACGGCACGTGGCCGATCTCCCGCGAACTCTACCTCTTCACCTCCGGCCAGCCGCAGGGCGACGCCAAGAAGCTCGTCGACTACACGCTCTCCGCCGAAGGCCAGCAGTTCGTCTCCAAGTCCGGCTTCGTTCCGCTCAAGTAATCGCCTGACCGGCGAGATGCAAGCGGTCAGAAAAACCGATTGAAGCACGCCGGCCGATCGCCCTCGATTCGGCCGGCGTTTCTTTTGCTCCAGAAAAGATCCAGCCTTTCCAAGGATCCCTCATGCTCAACTACAGATCAGCAGACACGCTGTTCAGAAGGGCCTCGGGCACCGTGGCGTGCGTGAGCGTGCTTGCGCTCACGGCCATCGTGCTCTTCCTGCTCGCACAGGGCCTTCCGATCTTCAAGGACGTTCCCATCGGGGACTTCCTCTTCACGACCGACTGGTACCCGACGGACGAACCGCCGGTCTTCGGTCTCGGCGCCATGATCGTCGGCTCCTTTGCGGCCGCCGTACTCACCGCCGTCATCGCCGTGCCGCTCGGCGTGCTCACCGCCGCGGCCCTTCACTGCGCGGTCCCCGCCTGGGCCGCCCGAATCCTCAAGCCCGTCATCGAGCTGATGGCGGCGCTGCCCTCGGTGGTCATCGGCTTCATCGGCATGGTGATCGTCGCCCCGTGGCTTCAGGAGACGTTCAACCTCCCGACCGGCCTCAACCTCTTCAACGCGGGCCTGATGCTCGCCTTCATGTGCATCCCGACGATCGCCTCGATTTCCGAGGACGCGCTCAGGAACGTGCCGGGCGCGCTTCGCGAGGCCTCGCTCGCCCTTGGCGCCACTCGCTGGGAGACGCTCTGCCGCGTCGAGCTTCGCTGGGCCATGGGCGGCATCGGCACCTCCGTCATGCTCGGCCTCTCGCGCGCCATCGGCGAAACGATGGTCGTGCTGATGGTGGCGGGCGGCGCGGGCATCATCCCCGAAAGCATCTTCGATCCGGTCCGTCCGATGACGGCGGGCATTGCGGCCGAAATGGCTGAGGCCGCCGTGGGCGGCGAGCACTACCACGCGCTCTACGCCGCGGGTCTGCTCCTCTTCCTGATCACCTTTGCCTTCAACCTCGCCGCGTGGTACTTCACGCGCCGTCTCTCCCTCAGGAGCGCATGATGAAAGATCTCAAGATGCGCAATCTCTCCGGCCTCGCAGGCTTCACGGTGATGCGCGGCGCCGCCCTCGTGTGCGTGCTCTCGCTCGTCTCGATGCTCGGCGTCATCTTCTGGAACGCCATGCCCGCCATGACCTGGGAGTTCTTCACCGAAGCCCCGCGCAACATGATGAGCGAAGGCGGCATCTGGCCCTGCATCGTGGGCACGTTCCTCCTCGCCGCAGGCGCCCTCGTGATCGCGCTGCCGCTCGGCGTCATGAGCGCCGTGTTCCTCAACGAGTACAACCTCGACTCGCCCGTCATCACCGTGATCCGCCTCTCGATCGCGAACCTCGCGGGTGTTCCGTCGATCATATTCGGCCTCTTCGGTCTGACGTTCTTCGTGGTCTTCTGCGGCTTCGGCGTGAGCCTTCTCTCCGGCATCCTCACGCTTGCCGTGTTGAGCCTGCCGATCATCATCAATACGACGGAAACGGCCCTCAAGCAGATCCCGCAGGACTGGCGCGAAGCCTCGCTCGCCCTGGGCGCCACGCGCTTCGAGACGATCATGAAGGTGATCCTGCCGAACGCGCTCCCCGGCATCCTCACGGGTGCCATCCTCGCGCTCGCCCGAGCCGCAGGTGAAACCGCCGCCGTGATGTACACGGGCACGGTCTTCTTCACCCAGAAGGACGGCGTCTCGCTCTTCGAGCCCGTCATGGCGCTTCCCTACCACGTCTACGTGATGGCCACTTCCGGCACGAACATCGAGGGCACCCGCCACCTGCAGTACGGCACCTCGCTCGTCCTCGTCGCACTCGTCTTCCTGATGAGCCTCGGCGCCATCATCCTGCGCGAACGCCGCCGCTCCCGCTGAGACGGATGCGGCCGACATTGAACCGAATTTGAAAAGACACGAACATGACCAGCATTGATCTGAACAGCATGACCGCGATGAACCTTGACGGTCTTTCCACGAAGATCGCGGTGAACGACCTCAACGTGTGGTACGGCAAGTTCCATGCCCTCAAGCACATCACGCTCGCCATACCCGAGGGCCGAGTGACGGCCTTCATCGGCCCGTCGGGCTGCGGCAAGTCGACGCTCCTGCGCACCTTCAACCGCATGTACGCCCTCTATCCGGGCCAGCGCGCCGAAGGCGAGCTGATGCTCGACGGCGTCAACATCCTCTCGGGCACTATCGACGACTGCACGCTCAGGAGCCGCGTCGGCATGGTCTTCCAGCGCCCGACCCCGTTCCCGATGAGCATCTACGACAACATCGCCTACGGCATCCGCTTGCGCGAGAACGTCGCGAAGTCCGAGCTCGACGACCGCGTCGAGTGGGCCCTTAAGAAGGCCGCCCTCTGGAACGACGTCAAGGACAAGCTGCGCGAGCCCGGCACGAGCCTCTCGGGCGGCCAGCAGCAGCGCCTTTGCATCGCCCGCGGCGTTGCCGTCAAGCCCGAGGTCCTTCTGCTCGACGAGCCGTGCTCGGCCCTTGACCCGATCTCGACCGCCCGCATCGAGGAGCTCATTGAGGAGCTCAAGAACGACTACACGGTCGTCATCGTCACTCACTCCATGCAGCAGGCCGCCCGCGTCTCCGACTACACGGCCTTCCTCTACCTCGGCGAACTGATCGAGACCGGTCCCACGACCGACATCTTCACCCGTCCGCAGAAGAAGGCGACCGAGGACTACATCACCGGCCGCTTCGGCTAAAACGAAAGGAAACGACATCATGAACCACATCGTCAAAAGCTACGACCGCGACCTCGAGGAGGTCCTCGGCGAGGTGACCGCCATGGGCAGGCTCGTGCGCGAGCAGCTCGTCAAGGCGGCCGACGCCCTCGAGAAGCTCGACGCCGACGAAGCCCGCTCCGTCATGACCCGCGACGCCGAGGTCAACGGCTACGAGGTCTCCATCGACGCGAAGATCGAATCCGTCTTCGCCCGCCGCCAGCCTGCCGCCCGCGACCTGCGCACGCTCATCGGCATGAGCCGCGTCTCCGTCGACTTCGAGCGCATGGGTGACGAAATCCGCAACATGGCAGGCAGCGTCCTAGAGCTCAAGGGACTCGACGACTCTCTCCTTGAGAACCGCTCCGCCATCATCATGGCCGTCAACACGGTCGCCCACATGATCGACGACTCGATCCTCGCGCTCTCGCGACTCGACACGAACCTCGCCCGCGAGGTCATCGCACGCGACAGGCTCGTCGACGACGTCTACCGCACGACGCTCAGGAGCCTGATCGTGCACATGATGCAGGATCCGTCCTCCACCGAGGGCGCCATCGCGCTCACTTGGATCGGCCGCTCGCTCGAACGAACGGGCGACCACGTGAAGAACGTCTGCGAGGCCGTCATCTACATTGAGGAAGGTGCGGACGTGCGTCACGAGTTCTATACTGGCAAAATGGAATCCTGCCGAAACGGCTCTGCCGAAGGCTGATCCGCCCATCAACAATTGCGACAAGGCATCTATGGCAAAACTGCTCACCGTCGAGGACGAAACCGCCATCCGCGAGCTCCTCGCCTTCATCTGCGAGACAGACGGCCACGAGGTCGTCAAGGCCGCCAGCCTGGCCGAGGCGCGCGAAGCGCTGCGCCGGGGCGGACTCGACCTCATTCTGCTTGACGTGATGCTCCCTGACGGCTCGGGGTTCGACTTCCTGCGCGAAGTCCGCACCGACGCCGCCAGCGCCTCGGTGCCCGTCGTGATGATCACCGCCCGCGGCGACGAGGCCGACAGGGTCGAGGGACTGGACGCAGGCGCCGACGACTACGTCGTCAAGCCCTTCATGCCCAGGGAGCTCACCGCCCGCATCCGCGCGGTCCTTCGCCGCGCGAGCGCCGAGGGCAGGGCGCGCGAGTCCGCAGTGCCTCCCGCCGACGACCGCCAGGAGGAGATCGTCCGCTGCGGTCCGCTCCTCATGAACGAGACGCGCTTCGAGGCGACGGCCGACGGCATGCCCCTCAAGCTCAGCGTCAAGGAGTTCAGGCTGCTCCTGATGTTCGCCTCCCGTCCGGGACGCGTCTTCACGCGCGGCCAGCTCCTTGAAAACATCTGGGGCAACTCCTTTGTCGACGAGCGCACGGTGGACGTGCACATGCTTCGTCTTCGCAAGGCGCTCGCTGGCACGGCCGCGGAAAACCTCATTGAAACCGTCAGGGGCGTCGGCTACCGCTGCCGCCCGCTTGACTGACCTCCCGCAGGCACGCATCCCGACCGCCCCGCACGATCGAGCACGCGCCCATGCACAGGATTGAGAAAGGAGACACCATGCCCGAAGCACTGTCGGCTCGTGGACGCCGCACGCAGTTCCTCGGCATTCTGATTGTCGGGGGCCTCATTCTGGTCGCGCTCGTCTCGGCCGTCCTGTGGCTGAGCGTCGCGGCAGGCACGGCCGCGATCTTCTTCTGCATGGGTGTCTCGTTCTTCGCGCTTCTCGCCGTGTACGCGGGCAAGCTCATCGTGGACGAGGAGCGCTACATGCAGGCAAGGCTCGAGGCGCGCGACGCGCGCTACCGCCAGACGCTCGAGCTCTTGCCCGAGGGCGTCGTCATCCTCAAGGGCGAGGACGGCGTCATCGAATGGGTCAATACCATGGCGGGCGTTCATCTGGGAATCACGTCCGAAGACGTCGGCAGCGTCTTCACCGACAGGCTCATCGCCTCGCAGCCCGCCTTCTGCGCGTGGCTGCGTTCGCGCGACTTCTCGCGCCATTATGCGCTTGAGACCGCGGGCGGCTCCGTGCTGCTCGATGCGGCCGTCGTCGCGCCCGACGAGCGCCACACCATCATCGTCACGCACGACGTCACCGAACGCCGCCGCGTCGACGACATGCGCCGAGACTTCGTCGCCAACGTCTCCCACGAGCTGCGCACGCCGCTCACCGTCATCGCGGGCTTTCTCGATCTGGCGGACATGGACGTGCCGCCCGAGCTCAGAAAGCGCCATCTCGCCCTCATGCGCGACCAGACGGCCCGCATGAAGCGCCTCACGGACGACCTGCTGATGCTCTCGAAGCTCGAGAACAGGGACGAGCGGGGGACAGACCAGCCCGAGCTCATCGACATGTCCGCGCTCATCGACGACGCCGTGCGCGAGGGCATGGCCTACTCGAAGATGCAGCACAAGTTCGAGGTCGCACACGAGCCCCTTTCGCTTCTCGGACATCCCGAGGAGATCCGAAGCGCGGTCCTCAACCTCATCACCAACGCCGTGCGCTACACGCCCAGAGGCGGCCGAATCAGGGTGGTCTGGAAGCGCACGGGCACGGGCGCCGTCCTCACGGTTGCCGACACGGGCATCGGCATTCCGCCCGAGCACCTGCCCCGCATCACCGAACGCTTCTACCGCGTCGACAAGGGGCGCTCGAGGGACACGGGCGGCACGGGCCTCGGTCTGGCCATCGTCAAGCACGTCATGCGGCGTGCGGGAGGCGAGCTCTCCATCGAGTCGACTCCGGGCGAAGGCTCGAAGTTCATGCTCAGGTTCCCCGAGGAGAGGATCTTCTCGGGCCGCTATCTGTAGAACGGACGCGGCATCCTGCGATCGGAGCCCGTTCGGGCGCGCCCTTGCTGGCGCGATGGGCTAAAATCAGACGATCCAATTCACCGAAGTCCGCAGGATTTCCATGCACATTCTTGTCTCCAACGATGACGGCTACCGCGCGCCCGGCATTCAGGCGCTCGCGCAGGCCATGCGCCGTTTCGGCCGCGTGACGGTCGTCGCGCCCGACCACAACCACTCCGGCGCCTCCAATTCGCTCACGCTCAACCGTCCGCTCACCGTCGAGCATCAGGACGGCGACAGCCTATACGTGCTTTCGGGCACGCCGTCCGACTGCGTGCACGTCGCGCTCACGGGTCTTCTGCCGAAGCCCGACCTCGTCGTCTCAGGCATCAACTGCGGCGCCAACATGGGCGACGACACGATGTACTCGGGCACGGTCGCGGCGGCCATCGAGGGCTACCTCTTCGGCGTTCCCTCCATCGCCTTCTCGCAGATCGACAAGGGCTGGGCCGAACTCGACTCCGCCGCGAAGATTGCGCAGCTCGTCGTCGAGCGTTATCTTGAAAGCCGCGAGGACGAAAGGGCCGTTCTGCTCAACGTCAACATGCCCAACATGCCCGTCGAGGCCCTCAAGGGCATCCGCGGCACCCGTCTGGGCAAGCGCAACTGCGCCGAGAGTGTCATCCGCGAGATGAGCCCGCGCGGCTTTCCGATCTACTGGCTCGGCGCTGCGGGCAAGCCCGCCGACGCAGAGGAGGGGACGGACTTCTGGGCGACCTCCCACGGCTATGTCTCCGTGACGCCGCTGCAGGTCGACCTCACGAACTACAAGCAGGTCCCGACGGTCCGAGGTTGGATGGACGGCCCCGCCGTCTGAGATCCGCAAGGCACATTCAAGGGATAGAACGGAAAGGAAAGAAGGTTCAAGGACATGAACAAAACCGTACGCATTCTGTCGATCTCCGTCGCGGCCGCCGCCGCGGCCTTCCTGTCGGGCTGCTCCTCCGTGGACATGGGCCCGGCTACGGTCGTCGACCACTCCACCTACAGCGACGGCGCCGCGACCGCGCCCGTCCAGACGCCGAGCCTGCTGCCGGGCGGCATCGTCGACTCCGGCCGCACCCACACGGTGGCCGTGGGCGACACCATCTACAACATCTCCGTGCGCTACGGCCTCTCCGCCGAACAGCTCCAGCAGCTCAACGCCATCACCGATCCGACGCAGCTGCGTCTGGGGCAGGTCCTGAGGCTTCCCGCCTCCGTCAACGCGCCCCGCGCCTACACGGGCAATCCGCAGGTCCGCGTCAACCGTGTGACGAACGACACCGTGCTTGAGACTGCGCCGATCCGCAATGCCGAGACGGTGCCCGCTGCGGGTGAAACGACCGCCACCTCGTCGGCTGCATCCGCTGACGCCGCCGAAGCCGCCCGCAAGAAGGCCGAGGCCAAAGCTGCCGCCGAGAAGGTCCGCACCCAGGCCGAAGCGGCCAAGTCCCAGGCTCAGCAGAAGCTCAACGCCGTCACGCCGGGCCAGCGCATGATCTGGCCCGTGAGGGGCAAGATCAAGAGCGACTTCGCGAAGAACACCTTCGGTCTTGAGATCGCGGGCACGCAGGGCGACGTGGTCGTCGCGGCCATGCAGGGAGAAGTCATCTGGGTGGGCACGCTCAAGGGCTACTCGGGCACGCTCGCCGTCGTCAAGCACAGCCCGACGCTCATCACCGCCTACGGCGGCCTTGAGAACGTGGCGGTCTCCCAGGGCTCGAAGATCAAGTCGGGCCAGAAGATCGCCGACCTCAAGGGCGACACGCTGAGGTTCGAGGTCCGCGAGACCGGCAAGTGCGTCGATCCGCTCAAGTACCTCAACAAGCGCTGATCCTCGGAGAGTCAGTCAAAAAAGAGCGCCGGCTTCACCGCCAGGCGCTCTTCTTTTTGGTAAAGTCTCCTACCTGAATTTTTGAGGACGGCCGGATGAAGTCGGCCGCCCAGGGATCCCCGTTTTACATAGAGAGTCAAGAGTCATGGCACGACGCAAAGAGAAAATCCCCGAATACTTCACCGTCGAGGTGGAGCGCCTCGACCAAGAAGGCCGCGGCGTGGGTCATCACGACGGCAAGGTCGTCTTCATCGAGGGCGCCCTTCCGGGCGAGCTCGTCACCTACGAGCGCATCCGCAACAAGACCAGCTTCGAGATCGGCCGCGTCGCCCAGGTTCACCGCGAGAGCGTTCAGCGCGTCGAGCCCCGTTGCCCCAAGTTCGGCCACGGTCCCGGCAGCTGCGGCGGCTGCGCCATGCAGCACCTTGAGCCACGCGCCCAGGTCGCTTACAAGGAGCGCACGCTCATCGACACGCTCTGGCACATCGGCCGCGTTCGTCCCGAACAGATCATCACGCCGATCTACGGTCCGTTCTGGAACTACCGTCACCGCGCCCGCCTGACGGTCCGCGACGTCGCCAAGAAGGGCGGCGTGCTCGTCGGCTTCCATGAGAAGTCCTCCTCCTACGTCGCCGAAATGACGGGCTGCCACATCCTCACGAAGAACGTCTCCGACATGATCATGCCGATGCGCGAGCTCGTTTCCAAGCTCTCTATCCGCCAGCGCATGCCGCAGATCGAGGTCGCCGTCGGCGGCAACGGACGCACGGCCCTCGTCTTCCGCACGCTCGAGGAGCCGACCGATGGGGACATGGCCCTGCTCAACGCCTTCGGCGCCGAGCACAAGGCCGACATCTGGCTCCAGCCCAAGGGTCCGGACTCCGCCCACCCGGTCGATCCCGCCAACATCAACGCGCTCGGCCTCCAGCTTCCCGAGTTCGGCGTTCGCATCAACTTCAAGCCGACCGACTTCACGCAGGTCAACCATGAGCTCAACGAGACCATGGTGAGCCGCGCCGTTCGCCTGCTCGGCGTGGAACCCGAGCACAAGGTCGCCGACTTCTTCTGCGGTCTGGGCAACTTCACGCTCCCGCTCGCCACGTGCGCTTCGCACGTGACCGGCATCGAGGGCTCCGACGCGCTCGTCGCCCGCGCCCGTCAGGGCGCCGCCGACAACGGCCTCGCCGAGAAGACCGACTTCGTGGCCCGCAACCTCTTCACGTGGTGCGACCAGGACTGGGAGGCCCTCTGGAAGAAGATGGGCGGCATCGACCGCGTCCTCATCGACCCGCCGCGCGAAGGCGCCCTGGCGCTCTCCCGCGTGCTCGCCGCCACCGACAAGCGTCCCGCCCGTATCGTCTATGTCTCCTGCAACCCCGCGACGCTCGCACGCGACTGCGCCATCCTTCATCATGAGGGCGGCTGGCACATCCGCGCCGCCGGCATCATGAACATGTTCCCGCACACGGGCCACGTCGAGTCCATCGCCGTGCTCGAGCCGGGTCCCAGGCCCGAGAAGAAGTCCGAGGAGGCCGAGGCCATCGAGCGCCGCATCGCCGCCTCGGGTGACGACGACGTCAAGATGAACCTGCCGCAGTAACCTCAGACGGCTCCGTCCCGTCCCGCTGATGCGGGCTCGGGGAACGAGACTATCCAAGAGTCGAAGGAGTCGAAAATGTCGAAAAAAGCGCCGGACGCCATCGCGTCGCGGCGTTTTTTTCGCATTCCGGCTCATCGAACACGATGTTTTCCTGAGGCCTTTCACGGCAGGATCAAAAAACGCTCATGTTAAGTCGAAATATGCTCAACGGGAGGGTTACAATGGGCGAACAAAGCCCGTCATGCAAGGAGGAACAATCATGACCAGAGCCGCAGTCAGAGAAAGGGCGCAGGCCCGCCGCGCAGCCGATGCGGCCTTCAGGGAGGCGTTCGACGCCTACATGTTCGAATGCTTCGCCAAGCCCGGATTCAAGCTTGAGAGCGAGGCGCAGCTTGCCGAGCGTTTCGGCGTCACCCGCTACAAGGTTCGCAAGGCGATCGAGGCCCTTAATCAGGCGGGCGTGCTCGAGCGCGTCAAGCACGGCGGCTCCACCGTGAGGAACGTCACGCCCGAGGAGCTTGCCGACCGCGCCGATCGTCTTCTGAGCGTCGCGGGGCTGCCCGCCGAGGAGTTCGAGGACGCCGTCTCCGATCTTGTCTGCGGCCTCGTGCCCGTCATCATGGACAAGGTCGACCCCGAGAAGCTCGCGGGTCTTGAGACCCTCGTCGAGACCGTGGGCGCCGCACGCACGCCTGCCGAGCGCCGCAGCGCCGTCTTCGACTTCCTGACGGGACTCGCAGCTGTCGACGGCAACCGCTACACCGCGCTCTGCGTGAGCCTTGCCGTCAGGCAGGCCGCCCGCCGCGAGGCCTATGACCTGAGGCTCGATCCCGCCGAGCTCGCCGCCGTCTGTCGCGGTGTTCTCAAAGAGCTGATGAAGGGGCGCCGCAAGAAGGTCGTGGCCGAGCTCGAGGATCTCTTCGGACTCGTGTTCCCGAAGCGCGCCGAGCTGAAGAAGGCCGAAAAGACGGAAAAGTCCGAGAAGGCCGAGAAGGCTGAAAAGGGCGGCAAGTAGGACTCGTCCCGGAAAAGAAAGAGGGGCGCAGGCGGCATGGCGACGCCTGCGCCCCGTTTTTGGCGGGCGCAAAAAAGGCGGCTCGATCGAGCCGCCCGTCAGGCGCCTGGGCATTCACCTTGCGCGGGATGGCGTCACTTGGCGCGAACCCAGGAGTTCGGAGAGTTGAGCGAGATGTCGAGCAGGCGCTTGAAGAGGCCCATGGACATGCCGATGTGGCCGGCGGTGTCGCTCACGCGGGAATCGGGGACGGAGTCGGGCGCGGTGCCGTGAACGAGCGCGAGGAAGGTGCGGGCCATGGACTCCTTGTCGGCGCCGGGCGTGAGGGCCGCCTGCGTCATGCGCGAGCGGATCGTGCTGTAGCGGTCGAGATCCTCGGGGGAGAGCTTCGAGAAGAGCGGACGTCCGAGGGCTTGGTCGACGAAGGTCTGCATCTGGAAGAGCGTCTTCTTCAGAAGCTTCTCGTCGGCATAGGAGGGGAGGTTCTCGACGGCGGTCCTCATGGCGACGGCCTGAAGGTTGGCCGCCCAGAAGGCCTTGAAGCGGCGCTTCTCCTCGCCGCCTAGAAGCGGAATCGGGCACAGGCTCACGCCGGCGGCCTTGGCCACCTCCTTGTTGAAGAGCGAGCCGGAGAGGTCTCGCACGCAGCCGCCGAAGGTGTAGCCGAGGTTTTCCGCAAAGATCTTGTCGACGGGACGATTGACGGGCGTGTCGTTCTTTTCTTGGTTTTTGGAGGACATGAGCTGGAATCCGAAATGGGTGTGCCGGAAACCTCCGTGCAGGGGAGATTTCTCAACAGGTGCAATTCTGCCATGACTCGCACGCGGTGAGAAAGGGAAACTAACCCTGATCGGGTTGTAGCCAAAAGAAAAAGGCGTGTGCCCCGGGGAGTGATTGCGCGGCCTCGTGCTAAAATCATCAGTTCAGTACGAAAGGGAGCACAACCGCTCCCTTTTGTCGGTTTTTCCACGTCCCGGAGCCTTTTCCGGGCATTTTCTCTGAGAGAACAAAATGGCTATTGAACGCACCCTCTCCATCATCAAGCCGGACGCCGTTGCCAAGAACGTCATCGGCAAGATCTACTCCCGTTTCGAAACGAACGGCCTCAAGATCGTCGCCGCCCAGATGCGTCAGCTTTCCCAGGCTGAAGCCGAAGGCTTCTACGCTGTTCACAAGGAACGTCCCTTCTTCAAGGATCTCGTCTCCTTCATGACGTCCGGCCCGGTCATGATCCAGGTTCTCGAAGGCGAAGGCGCCATTCTCAAGAACCGTGAGCTCATGGGTGCCACGGACCCGAAGAAGGCCGCCGCCGGCACGATCCGCGCCGACTTCGCTGAAAGCATCGACGCCAACGCCGTTCACGGCTCCGACGCTCCGGAAACGGCCGCCGTCGAAATCGCCTACTTCTTCCCGGCTCTCTCCATTCACAGCCGCTAATCCGCTGCGAACACAGTGAGGAATAATTCGTGACCGACAACGTCAAAGAGTCTGCCGCCGCCTCTAAGGTGAACCTTCTCGACTTCGATCTGGAAGGGCTCACCGCTTGGTGCGCCGGCATCGGCGAAAAGGCCTTCCGTGCAACTCAGCTCTCGCGCTGGCTCCATCGTCATGTCGAAGGCGACTTCGACAACATGACGAACCTCGCGAAGGTGTTCCGAGCCAAGCTGAAGGACATGGCCGAAGTGCGTCCTCCCGTGCCCATCACCGAGAAGAAGTCGGCTGACGGCACGCGCAAGTGGCTCTTTGACGTCGGCAACGGAAACGCGGTCGAATCGGTGTTCATTCCAGAGGATGACCGCGGCACGCTCTGCATCTCCACGCAGGCGGGGTGCGCCATGGGCTGCCTCTTCTGCTCCACGGGCAAGCAGGGCTTCAACCGCAACCTCACGACCGCCGAGATCGTGGGCCAGCTCTGGTGGGCCGAACGCGAACTGCGCCGCGACGCAGGCGTGACGGACCCCAACGACCGAATCATCTCCAACGTCGTGCTCATGGGGATGGGCGAGCCGTTGCAGAACCTCGACAACGTTCTGCGCGCCCTGCACGTCTTCCTTGACGACAACGGCTACGGGCTCTCCCGCCGCCGCGTCACCGTCTCCACGTCGGGCCTCGTCCGCCAGATGGACAAGCTCGCCGAGGACAGCCCTGTTGCGCTCGCCGTGAGCCTGCATGCGGGCAATGACGCGCTGCGCGACAAGCTCATGCCCGTCAACCGCAAGCATCCGCTTGCCGACCTGATGGCCGCGTGCCGCCGCTACCTCAAGGTGGCCCCGCGCGACTTCATCACCTTCGAGTACGTCATGCTCGGCGGCATCAACGATCGCCTTGAGCAGGCCGACGAACTCGTCGAACTCGTGCGCCGTGAAAACGTGCCGTGCAAGTTCAACCTGATTCCCTTCAATCCCTTCACGCAGTCGGACCTGCGCAAGCCCGAGCGCGAGCAGGTTCTCGCGTTCTGCCGCCGCCTCAACGAGGCGGGCATCGTGACGACGGTCCGCAAGACGCGAGGGGACGACATCGACGCTGCGTGCGGCCAGCTCGCGGGCGAGGTGCGCGACCGCACCCGCCGCGCCGAGCGCCTTGCACAGCAGAAGGCCGAGGCCGCGCCTCTTCTGCAGGCGGCCCGCCGCAGCGAGTAGCCTCCCGCCGGGGCGTGCGCGAGTCCTGAGGGTCCGCGGCGCCCAAGACACCGAACATCAAAACACTCCTGGAAGGAAGCGCCATGGCCCAAGAAACGTCTGACATGAACGAGCCGGTCCTGCATCCGGCCCCCGCCGAAGGCTTCGGCGCCGCGCTCAAGCGCGCCCGCGAGGCCCAGGGCATCTCCATCGGCGACATGGCCGCCCGCTCCCGCCTTTCGGTCCAGCAGGTCCGCGCGCTTGAGAGCGAAAGAACTGCCGAGCTTCCCGAGCCCGTCTACGTGCGCGCCTTCATCCGCGGCGTCGCCTCGGTGCTCGGTCTCGAACCCGATCCGCTCGTCGCCGACTACACCGCCCGCTACGGCGCCGCAAGTGTCGGGGTCCTTCCCGACCATGATCCCGCCAAGGAGACCGTCGTGCGCGCCTCCGGCCGCCGCACGGGCCTCAAGGCCGCCGTCGTCGCCATCGCTGCGGTCCTCGTCTGCGCCGCAGGCTGGTACGCCTGGTCGAGCATGAGCGACGGCGCCGAGACGCAGCCCGCTGCGGAGACGCTCGTCGTCGATGCCCCCGAATCAGTTGAAGCGGCGCCCGCCCCTGAACAGGCGGCAGCCGATCAGACTGCTCAGGAGAAGACTGCGGCCGAACAGGCCGCCGCCGAGAAGGCCGCTGCGGAGAAGGCCGCCGCTGAAAAGGCGGCCGCTGAAAAGGCGGCCGCCGAAAAGGCCCGCGCCCAGTCGCAGGCCGCCGCGACGGGTGAGCGCCGCGTCACCCTCTCGACCTCGGGCGCCTGCTGGGTGCAGATCCTTCTGCCCAACGGCCGCAGCTTCTTCGCCAAGGAGATGGCCGAGGGCGGCAGCGAGACCCTGAACGTGCCCGTCGGGGCCCGAGTGACGGTCGGCAACGCCTCCGTCATGACGCTCACGGTCGACGGCAGGCCTTACGAACTCACCAAGTCCACCCGCAACGGCATCTGCCGCTTCGTGGTGAAGTAAGAAGATTCAACAGAGCAGCGGCCTTCGGGCCGCTCTTTTCACACCGGCCTCCGGCCGGTGCGTATTTCCCGGAGACTTAAGCCGTGTCGGAAAACACCCTTGAATTCCGTCGCAAGACCCACGCCGTCAAGGTCGCCTGGGGCGGCCGCGTCGTGACGATCGGCGGCATGAACCCGATCGTCGTGCAGTCGATGACGAACACCTCGACGGCCGACGTCGAGTCGAGCGTCGCCCAGGTGCTTGCGCTTGCGCGCGCGGGCAGCGAGCTCGTCCGACTCACCGTCAACACGCCCGACGCCGCTCGCGGCGTCGCCCGCATTCGCGAGGCGCTCGACCGCTCCGGCTGCGACGTCCCGCTCGTGGGCGACTTCCACTACAACGGCCACAAGCTGCTCGCAGATCATCCCGAATGCGCCGCCGCGCTCTCCAAGTACCGTATCAATCCCGGCAACGTCGGCAAGGGCGAGAAGGGCATGGAGAACTTCGCCTCCATGATTGAGTGCGCGAAGAAGTACGGCGCCGCCGTGCGCATCGGCGTCAACTGGGGCTCGCTTGATCAGGCGCTCCTCGCCCGCATGATGGACGAGAACAACGCGCTCTCCGATCCACTTCCCCCCGACGCCGTCCTTCGCGCCGCTCTCGTCGAGAGCGCCGTGCAGAGCGCCGACATGGCCGTGAAGCTCGGCCTTCCCGCCGACCGCATCGTGCTGAGCGCCAAGGTCTCCGAAGTCCAGGGCCTCATTTCCGTCTACCGCATGCTCGCAAGGCGCGGCAGCTACGCGCTCCACCTCGGCCTTACCGAGGCGGGCATCGGCTCCAAGGGCATCGTCGCCTCGACGGCTGCGCTCGCCGTGCTCCTTCAGGAAGGCATCGGCGACACGATCCGCGTCTCGCTCACGCCGTCTCCCGGCGCGCCCCGCACCGAGGAGGTCGTGGTCGCCCAGGAGATCCTGCAGTGCATGGGCCTCAGGAGCTTCACCCCGATGGTGACGAGCTGCCCCGGCTGCGGTCGTACGACGTCGGACCTCTTCCAACGCCTTGCCGCGGGCACGCAGGACTACCTGCGCTCGCGCATGCCCGAGTGGCGCGTCTCGTGCCCCGGCGTCGAGAACATGACGGTGGCCGTCATGGGCTGCGTCGTCAACGGTCCCGGCGAGAGCCGTCAGGCCGACATCGGCATCAGCCTGCCGGGCTCCGGTGAGAGCCCCGTGGCTCCTGTCTACGTTCGCGGAGAGAAGGTCTGCGCCCTCAAGGGCGATGACATGCAGGCCCGCTTTCACGCTATGATTGAAGAATTCGTCCAAACGACCTACGGCGCATCGTCCCGTGGGCAATCCGATAATTGACAAGAATGAGCAAAGAAAAATTCGCCGGCGTCAAGGGCATGAACGACATGCTCCCCGCCGATGCCGCCGTCTGGCAGACCCTGCAGCAGACGGCCGTCGGCGTTCTCGAACGCTACGGCTATCAGGAAATCCGCACTCCGATCCTTGAAAACACGAAGGTGTTCACCCGCGGCGTCGGCGAAGTGACCGATATCGTGGAGAAGGAGATGTACTCCTTCACCGACAGCATGAACGGCGACCAGCTCACGCTGCGTCCCGAATGCACCTCCGCCGTCGTGCGCTCCGTCAACGAGCACAGCCTGCTCTACGGCGCCACGCAGCGCCTCTGGTACTGCGGCCCGATGTTCCGTCACGAGCGTCCGCAGCGCGGCCGCTACCGCCAGTTCCACCAGCTCGGCGCCGAGGCGCTCGGCATGGAGGGTCCGGACATTGACGCCGAGATGATCATGATGCTCGCCCGCATCTGGAAGGAACTCGGCGTGGGCGATGTCCGCCTCGAGCTCAACACGCTCGGCGCGCTGCCTGAACGCCAGGCCCACCGCGAGGCCCTGATCAAGTACTTCGAGGGCAATCAGGACGTGCTCGACGAGGACGCCCGCCGCCGTCTCTACACGAATCCGCTGCGCATTCTCGACACGAAGAACCCCGAGATGCAGGAGCTCGTCAACGCTGCTCCGCGTCTGCTCGACTTCCTCGGTGAGGAAAGCCGCGCCTTCCTCGCCCGCATGGAGCAGCTCGTCTCCGCCGCCGGCATCGAGTACGTGATCAATCCCCGCCTCGTGCGCGGCCTCGACTACTACAACCACACGGTCTTCGAGTGGATCACGGACAAGCTCGGCGCCCAGGGCACGATCTGCGGCGGCGGTCGCTACGACCCGCTCATTGAAATGCTCGGCGGTCGTCCCGCCCCCGGCGTGGGCTTCGCCATGGGCATGGAGCGCGTCATCGAACTCATGCGTGAATGCGGCCGCGTGCCGGTCCGCACCCAGACCGACGTCTACGTCATCCATTCGGGCGGCGACACGCAGGTCCAGGCGATGCTTCTCGCCGAAGCGCTTCGCGACGCGGGCGTGCGCGTGATGGTGCACCCCGGCAAGTCCGGCTTCAAGAGCCAGATGAAGAAGGCCGACGCGAGCGGCGCCCGCTTCGCGGTCTTCGCCGCCGAGGACGAGCTTGCCGCCGGCACGGTCTCCGTCAAGGCCCTTCGCGAGGGCGAGAAGTCCTACGCCGAGCAGACGGCCCTGCCGCTCGCCGGCGCCGCCGCGGCCATTGCCGCCGCGCTCGCCGCGTAATCATTCAATCGAGTTGACTTAAGGAGCGCAAGCGATGGCTTACGACTTGGAAGAACAAGAGAGCATTGACCAAATGAAGGCCTGGTGGGATCAGTGGGGCACCCCGATCACCGCCGCCGTCTGCGTCTGCTGCCTCGGCTTTGCCGGCTGGAACGGCTGGCAGTGGTACCAGCGCAATCAGGCCGCACAGGCGTCCGGCGCCTACGTGCAGCTGCAGAACGCGATCTATCAGAACGATACGAAGAACGTGAAGTCGATCGCCGACGGCCTCATCGAGGACTACGGCACGACGATCTACGCGCCCCTGGGCGCGCTCGCCTCCGCCGCGGCCGAAGTTCAGGAGGGCAATCTCGACCTCGCCCGAGACCGTCTCGTCTGGGTGATCGAGAAGTCGGGCCATCCCGAGTACGACACCATCGCGCGCGTTCGCCTCGCGGGCGTCGAGCTCTCGGCCAAGAAGCCCGAGGCCGCCCTCAAGGCGCTTGAGCCCGCCAAGCCCGTTCCCGACCAGACCGCTCTGGTCGAGGACCGCCTCGGCGACGTCTACTACGCCATGAACGACTTTGAAAAGGCCCGCGCCGCCTGGCAGAAGGCCGTTGAGGCCGCTGGCGAGCAGAGCCCGATCCGCGGCGTCCTCCACTACAAGCTCGCCTCGCTTCCGCCTGTTGCGGAATGACGGACTGCGCCGCCCGGCACGGCCGTGACCGGGCAGGAGGACCCTGCATGACGGCGGCGCAGGACGAATGAAAAATACGAGTCATTTGTCCCCGCTGCCGTTCTTTTTGCTAATACAATCATGGATTCAGCCGCGCGGTGGTTTGCCTGCGGCGAGAAGCCCAACACAACGAGATGAATACGATGTTTGCCAAGAAAGCTCTGCTCGGCGCCGCCGCAGCGTTGACGGTTCTCACCCTCGCCGGCTGCAGCACGCCCGACAGCCACGAACCTGCGGACCTGCAGGACTTCCGTGAAATGGTCAGCCCGAAGGTCTCCTGGACGGCTTCCGTCGGCGAAAGCGACGGCTATCTCACGCCTGCCGTGACGGACAATGCCGTCTACGCCGCGGGCGGCAGCAGCCTCTACCGCCTTGACCGCCATACGGGCGACAAGGTCTGGGAAGCCGAAGCCGGCTCCCGCATCGTCGCAGGCGTCGGCACGGACGGCATGCATCAGGCCGTCGTAACGGACCGCGGCGAAGTCGAGGTCTACGACGCCGAGGGCAAGTTCATCTGGCGTGCCACGCTCTCCGCCGAGACGGACGTTCCGCCGCTCGTCGGCCAGGGCCTCGTCGTGGTGAAGACCTCCGACACGCGCATCACCGCCTTCGACATCGTCACCGGCGAACGCCGCTGGCACTATCAGGGCCAGGCTCCCGCGCTCACGCTCCAGGCCTTCAACCAGATGGCCTGGTCCCCCGCGGGCATCCTCGCCGGTCAGGCCAACGGCCGTCTTCTCGCCCTCGGCCTCAACGGCAAGCCCGTCTTTGACGCCGTCATCGGTCAGGCCGCCGGCATCACCGAGGTCGAGCGCCTCATCGACGTCGTCGGTCGTCCGTGGGTCGACAACCAGCTCATGTGCGCCGCCGCCTTCCAGGGCAACCTCGTGTGCATGAGCTCGACGAACGGTCAGCTCGTCTGGAATGCGAAGGTCGACAGCGTCACCGGTCCGGTCGCCGACGCCCGCATGGTCTACGTCGTCGACGACCAGAGCTACGTCCACGCCTACAACCGCGCCAACGGCCGCGAAGCCTGGGTCAACCGCGACCTCGAGTACCGCACGGTCTCCGCTCCGATCCGCATCGGTGCCACGGTGGCCGTTGCCGACTATGAGGGCTACGTCACGATGATGAACCCCGCCAACGGCGAGGTCGTCGGCCGCACCCGCCTTGACGGCGCCGTGCGCGCGCCCGCCGCCCAGTTCGGCTACGGCGCGGTCTTCCAGACCGTCGAAGGCGAGGTCGCCTACGTGCTTCAGGAGTCGCTCGGCGAATGACGCCGCGCGCCCGCGCTCTTTAAAACGCCTTGAATCCACGCCGGTCGATGCTCCTCTGGAGCGTCGTCCGGCCTCTCTTTTTCCAGAAACATGCTTCCTGTCATTGCTCTCGTGGGCCGTCCGAACGTCGGCAAGTCCACGCTTTTCAATCGCCTCACGCGCAGCCGCGACGCCATCGTCGCCGACTTCCCCGGGCTTACCCGCGACCGTCAGTACGGTCAGGGCCGTGTCGGCCGCATGCCCTACATCGTCGTCGACACGGGCGGCTTCGAGCCCGTCAAGTCCGAAGGCATCGTCAAGGCCATGGCCAGCCAGGCCGAGCTTGCGATCGACGAGGCCGACGTCGTCATCTTCGTCTGCGACGCCCGTTCCGGCCTCACTCCGCACGACCAGCGCATCGCTGTTCGCCTGCGCCAGTCCGGCCGCAAGGTGATCCTCGTCGTCAACAAGGCCGAAGGCCTTTCCGCTGTCGCCGCCGCCGAGTTCTACGAGCTCGGCTTCGGTGAGCCGTGGCTCATCTCGGCCGCCCACGGCCAGGGCGTCAACGCCGTCATGGACCTCGCCCTCGAGGGCTTCGAGGAGGAGCCCGAGGATGAGGAGGATGACGACCCCGATGCGCCCAAACGCCTCAAGGTGACGCTCGCCGGCCGTCCGAACGCCGGCAAGTCCACGCTCATCAACGCCCTGATCGGCGAAGAGCGCCTCATCGCCTTCGACATGCCGGGCACCACCCGCGACGCCATCCGCGTCGACTTCGAATACAACGGCCGTCCCTACGAGCTCGTCGACACGGCCGGCCTTCGCAAGAAGGGCAAGGTGTTCGAGGCCATCGAGAAGTTCTCCGTCGTCAAGACCCTGCAGGCCATCGAGGACGCCAACGTCGTCATTCTCGTCGTCGACGCCAAGAACGGCATCGCCGATCATGACGCCCACATTGCGGGCTACGTACTCGACTCAGGCCGCGCCCTCGTCGTCGCCGTCAACAAGTGGGACCTCATGTCCGACTACGACCGCGAGATGTTCAACCTCGAGCTCGAGCGCAAGCTGCACTTCCTGCGCTGGGCCCGCATGATCCGCATCTCGGCCCTCAAGCGCAACGGCCTCAATCACCTCATGAAGGCAGTTGACGAGGCCCACGCCGCGGCCTACCGCAAGATTCCGACGCCCAAGCTCACGCGAGCTCTCTTCGAGGCCGTCGAGCGCCAGCAGCCCCCGCGCGCCCGCGGCGGCCGTCCGAAGCCCCGCTTCGCGCACCAGGGCGGCTCGAATCCGCCGGTCATCGTGATTCACGGCAACGCCCTCGAGGACATCGGCGAAAGCTACCGCCGCTATCTCGAAGGCTTCTTCCGCGAGAAGTTCGACCTCGCCGGCACGCCGCTTCGCATCGAGTTCCGCACGAAGGAAAACCCCTTCGTCAAGGACGACAACAAGCGCTGATCCTCTCGAGATCCGGGGGCGGTCGTCGCCCCCGCGTGCACGAAAACGCTCCCCTCGAATCTGGCGGGAGCGTTTTTTTCGCCGCCGTCTTTTCTGATGCCCGTGAAAACGCGTTTTTCGGTTTCTTTTTCTCTTTGCGGACGATATTTACAATCGTCAGGTGATAAGATAGAAGGGAGTGCCGCAGTACGTGCGGCCGTGCGCGGGCGGTTGCCGGAACCGGTTCAGATCCACCCGCATCGAATAACAACAAAGACTGATGGGCTGCCGCAAGGAACAGGCCCAGACGGTCGGAGAACAACAAAATGACTCAGAAAGGTCAGCTTCTTCAGGATCCGTTCCTGAACATCCTTCGCAAGGATCGCATCCCCGTTTCCATTTATCTCGTCAACGGCATCAAGCTTCAGGGCCAGATCGAATCCTTTGACCAGTACGTCGTGCTTCTGCGCAACACGGTCACCCAGATGGTCTACAAGCATGCGATCAGCACCGTCGTTCCGACGCGTGCCGTGAACATGCCCTCCGTGCCGGAGAACTGAGATAAGCACGTTCCAGATCGATGAGACGCGCGCGGTGAAGGCCACGCGCGCCTTTCTCGTATGCGTCGTCGTCGGCCGCGTCGTCTACCAGGACTCGGCCGAAGAGCTTGCGCTTCTCGTCAAGTCCGACGGACTCAAACCCGTCGGACTTCTTGATGCCAAGCGCGACAAGCCCGATCCCGCCTTCTTCATCGGCTCGGGCAAGGTTGACGAGCTCGGAGAGCTCGCTCATGAGCTGCATGCCGACGTCGTCGTCTTCGACGTCCCCCTCTCGGCGGCCCAGCAGCGAAACATCGAGCGCGCCATCGAGCTTCCCGTTCTTGACCGCACCCAGCTGATTCTCGACATCTTCCGCGCCCGCGCGAAGTCCCGCGAAGGCCGCTTGCAGGTCGAACTCGCCCAGCTCGAGCATCTCTCCACGCGCCTCGTGCGCGGTTGGACTCATCTGGAGCGCCAGCGCGGCGGCCTCGGCAAGACCGGCGGCCCCGGCGAAAAGCAGATCGAGCTTGACCGCCGAATGATCGGCGTGCGCATGAAGCAGCTTCGCGACCAGCTCAAGCGTCTCGCGCGTCAGCGTGACACGCAGCGCCGCTCGCGCTCCCGCTCCGACACGCTCTCCGTTTCGCTCGTGGGCTACACGAACGCAGGTAAGTCGACGCTCTTCAACCGCCTCACGCGCGCCAAGAGCTACGCGGCCGACC
>ERZ507072.567-NODE-567-length-23992-cov-19.394577_pt1 | contig 23992 bp, 13 predicted proteins | sample MGYA00512864_ERZ507072 | MGnify/ENA metagenome assembly ERZ507072 | reverse complement strand
CTCCCTCTTGCTCCCACTTTCCTTACCCATACCCACACCCCGTCGGGGTGTTGGCGAAACTCGTAAAACTGCCGAACATTGTATATCCTGTAAGTTCAGGAACGCTTAACGCTACACGTCCGCAGTTTAGTACATATATCTAAGGTTAGTAGCGTTTTTTTGAAAGGTTAATGTTAGCGCAGTTGCACAGATACACTCACGAAATTATTAACTACATCGTTATACTGAAATTACCGGCAACAAAGTTATTGCGTGAATAATTATACTGCCTGACAGGAATTAAGCATTGCCTTTGACAAACGGTACTGACCTTACAAAAATGTAAGACGGACGCACTTATCGTAAGACGGATAAATGGCACTCTTCCGTTATTTCAGCTATAATATTGTCATAGCTTAAAGGAGGTACAATATGAATTTACTTGAAGTAACGGGACTTAAAAAGGTCTACACACAGCGGCTCGGCGCAAAACCGAATGTCGCACTGCGAAACGTCAGCTTCTCTGCCGCAAAGGGCGAATATATCGCTATTATGGGCGAAAGCGGCTCCGGCAAGACTACACTGCTCAACATCCTCGCAACGCTTGACAAGGCGACCGCAGGTGTTGTAATGCTCTCGGGAGTTGACATAACAAAGATAAAGGACAGCGACTCTGCGCTTTTCAGACGTGAGCATCTCGGATTTGTGTTTCAGGACTTCAACCTGCTCGATACATTCTCCGTGCGTGACAATATTTTTCTGCCGCTCGTGCTTATGGGCAAAAGCTACGATGAGATGAACTCAAGGCTTCTCCCTCTTGCCGCAAAACTCGGTATAAGCGACCTGCTCGACAGATACCCTTATGAAATATCAGGCGGTCAGAAGCAACGTACCGCTGTCGCCCGTGCGCTTATAACAAACCCCGACATTCTGCTTGCGGACGAGCCTACAGGCGCACTCGATTCAAAAGCGTCGGAGGAGCTTCTAAATCTGTTCGGTGAAATCAACCGTGACGGTCAGACTATCCTTATGGTAACACATTCGGTAAAGGCGGCAAGCAGTGCCTCACGGGTGCTTTTCATAAAGGACGGCGAGGTTTACCACCAGATATATAAAGGCATTTCCGCAACGGAAGAATTCTATGCAAAGATAAACGATACGCTGACGGTGCTTGTGGCAGGCGGTGACCGCAGATGAAAACACTGTTTTATCCGAAGCTCGCCGTGAACGGCATGAAGAAAAACAAACGGCTTTATCTGCCGTATATCCTTACCTTAGTTGCAATGGTGATGATGATGTACATCACGGCATACCTTGCAAGGAGCGAAAACATTGCAAACACAAACAGAGGCGTTTACGCACAGTGGTGTCTTTGGCTCGGAATAATCGTAATCGGCATTTTCTCCCTGATTTTTCTTTTCTACAGCTACTTTGTGCTTATCAAAAACCGTGGCAAAGAGTTCGGCTTATACAATATTCTCGGAATGAACAAACGCAACATTGCACGCATACTCCTTTGCGAAAGCCTTTTCACGCTTATTATATCGCTTCTTTGCGGACTTGCCGCAGGGATACTCCTGTCACGTCTTGCTGAGCTGTGTATGTTCAGACTTCTCGGCATTGAACCTGTCGGCAATCTGTCTGTCGATGCAGGCGCAATAGCTATCACCGCCGCAGTATTCACAGCAATTACGATAATTCTTCTGCTGAGTGCCTTTGTCCGCATAGGCAGACTAAGCGCAATCAATCTGCTTCACAGCGAAAAGCAGGGCGAAAAACCGCCGCGGGCAAATTTCGTATTTGCCTTAGTCGGCTTGATACTGCTTGCTATCGCTTATTATATCGCCGTCACGACACAGGCGGGCATTGAAATTGTCGGGAATTTCTTCCTTGCGGTGCTTCTTGTAATAATCGGCACTTATATGCTGTTTGTCAGCGGCTCGGTCGCACTTTGCCGACTTCTGATGAAAAACAAAAGATATTACTACAAAGCGAATCACTTTGTATCCGTTTCCGGAATGACATACCGTATGAAAAGAAACGGCGCAGGACTGGCTTCTATCTGCATTCTTTCGACTATGGTGCTTGTAATGCTTTCGTCCACGATAAGTCTTTTTTCGGGGATACAGACAAGCACGTTTATCCGCAGCCGTGACATCTCGGTAACGCTCACTTACAACAGCTTTGAAGATAAGACGATACGCAATATTTCCGACCTGTGTGGCACAGCGCTTGACACGGCGAAAAGTAATGATTATAACCCCTTAAACACTCTTTCGTATGATTATCTTGAAGTCGGCGGTTATTTTTCAGATAATACCGTCCACTTAGCCCCTGCGACAGATTCCGCAGATGTCAGCCAATCTGAAATAAAGGACTTTTTCTTCATCACGCTTGATGATTACAACAAAACGAGCGGCAGGAACGAAACGCTCTCCGACGGCGAAATACTGACGGCAGGCTCCGACAGCACCGACGGCGAAATAATATTAAACGGCAAGAAATATAAGTCAAGGGCAGTTCCTATGCCGAAAAACATCTCTTACGGCGAAACGGTTTACAGCGTATTTTTCGTTATTCTCCCCGATAATAACACCCTTTACGATATATTCCTGCTGAACCGTCAGGCTTACGGCGAAAACGCATCGTGGTTAAAGCATTATTTAGGCTTTGACATTGACGGAAGCAACGCCGACAAACAAGCCCTGTGCGACAGCCTCACGGACATTCTGGCAAAAAGCTCACGGAATATGGAGAATATCTTCACCTTTGCCGAAAGCAGAACCGAAAACCTTGATGTGATAATAGCGACCTACGGCGGACTTCTATTTCTCGGAATATTCTTAGGACTTGTCTTTATCTTTGCCACCGTGCTTATAATCTACTATAAGCAGGTTTCGGAGGGCTACGAGGACAGAGAACGCTTTGCAACGATGAGAAGCGTCGGAATGACGGAAAAGGAAATAAAGAAAAGCATAAACTCGCAAGTGCTGACCGTGTTCTTCGCTCCTCTTATCTTTGCAGGCATACACCTTACATTCGCCTTTCCGATAATACTTAAAGCAGTTAAAATGTTCGGCTTTGCCGACAGCACACTTCTTCTTATCGCAAACGTGATATGCTTTGCCGTATTTGCCCTGTTCTACATTTTCGCCTATAAAATAACCTCGGGAATTTACCTGAAGATTATAGAAAGAAAATAAGAGGTTTATAACCGATGCTCGCCCTCAACGAACGAGCATTCAGTCTGTCGATAAACCTTTGTGTTTTCTGAAAATGGGGTCGCAGGGGCGTAGCCCCCGACAGGGTCTAGGGGCGGTAGCCCCAGCAAAATAGCCCCGGCACGGATGCCAGGCGTGTATGCCAAAAGGCTCTGCACGATGCAGAGCCAACCAAGCATACACAGCCCTTCACCACGGGGAAGGGGTTTGGGGTTTCGGCAAGGATGCCGAGATAGAACGCCCAAAGGCTTTGCAGGACGCAAAGCCCACAAAGCGTTCTTATAGGGATAGAGAATTCGCATTATCTTATAAAAAACGGACTTTTTCTACAAGCTAGATGCCCGTCCTCAACGGACGGGCATTTTCTCACCCCAACGTACAATCAAGCACCATCATAACAACAAACCCTGCCGCCGCCCCTATCGTTCCTATGTTGCTATGCTCTTTGCCCTGTGCCTCGGGTATAAGCTCTTCTATCACAACATACATCATAGCCCCTGCCGCAAACGACAGCATATATGGCAAAAGCGGAGCGATGAAAGAAGCGAGCAGTATCATCACCGCCGCACCTATCGGCTCGACAACGCCCGACAGCACTCCCATCACAAACGCTTTTCCCTTTTTCATTCCCTCACTTTTAAGCGGCATTGAAACCACCGCTCCTTCGGGGAAGTTCTGTATTGCGATGCCCAGCGCCAGCGCAAATGTGCTTGCAAGAGTAACGCTGTCGCCGCCCGTGCCGGTTGAACCGGCTACAGCCGCACCGACAGCCATTCCCTCCGGCACATTATGGATAGTCACCGCAAGAAGCATCATAGTAGTTTTTGAAAGCCCCGAGCGCACGCCCTCAGGCTTATCGCTGTCAAGATGCAGGTGCGGCACAAAGCTGTCCATCCCAAGCAGGAACAGTATCCCCGCCGCAAAGCCGACCACAGCAGGCACCCAATTCATTTTCCCGTAGCCCTGTTCGGACAGTTCCATTGACGGTATCAGAAGCGACCATACCGAAGCCGCTATCATAACTCCCGATGCAAACCCAAGCAGCAGCTTCTCCGTCCCAACCCTCACCTTGTCACGCATAAGGAACACCATAAGCGACCCGAACGTTGTTCCCATAAGCGGTATCATCAGTATCAGAAATATCTCCAATTGCGTCACCTCAATATAAGTTAGTTTAGACTTACCACTTATATTTTACCACAAACAAAAGAAAAAGCCAAGCGTTACACCTGACTTTTCCCGCAATATTTACTTTTTGCGTTTCTCACAGCGTGCATAAGCATTGCTTCCTTTACTGATTCTTTGTTCTGATTTTTATCAGTTCAGCTATTGTGTAAGTTTCCTCCGTTACAGCAGAACCTTCTATAGAAAACATTTTTCCTTTTTTACGCTATCATTAATTCACAAAAAATCTCCGCAGCCCAAAGCCACGGAGATAAAACCGTCATATGTAACGCCGTATTACTTGATTACTTCGACCATCATGCCTGGAGCGGCCATTACAGCGTTTGATTCGTCTGTATCAATGTGCATAGCGTCTGCAAAATTCTCGCTTACTCTGATAACAACATCACCGAGAATTGCCTTTCTTCCGTCAGAATCAACCTTTACGCTTACAACGTCCTTGTTCTTTACGCCCCACTTTTCAGCGGTTTCGGGAACAAGGTGGATGTGACGCTTTGCAACGATAACGCCCTCGCTGATTTCAATCTCGCCCTCAGGACCTGTTATCTTACAGCCGGGTGTACCTGCAATATCGCCCGATTCTCTTACGAATATAGGACATCCGATAGAACGTGCGTCTGTAGCCGAAAGCTCAACCTGTGTAGCAGGACGAACAGGGCCTAAAATAGATACGTTTGCAAGCGATCTCTTGGGGCCTGTTATAGTAACTCTTTCCTCGCAAGCGAACTGACCGGGCTGAGAAAGATCCTTCTTCTTTGTAAGCTCGTGACCTTTGCCGAACAGTGTTTCGAGAGCCTCCTGCGTAACGTGGATGTGACGTGCGGAGGTTTCCAGTAATACTTCCATTTTTTCCATAATGTTATCCTTCTTTCATGCCAAAGGCAATTTTTACTGTTAACATTATACACCCGTGAAACGAAAATTTCAAGTGTTTCATATAACGAATATCGGGCGGAACAAAAAAGTTATAACAGCGTCAGCTATCCCCAGCAGAAAGCACCCGATACAGCATACCGCAAACCGCTCAAGATATATCTTATAATAGTGCGGAGCCTCGTCACGCCTGCCCTTAAGCACAGCCAGCACACTGTTTGAGCATAACACGGACAGACGACACTGATAACAGCAGATTACCGTTCCTATAAATGCGGACGGAAGAACAAACACCGCAAAAGCCGGTATCCCGTTTGCCCCGTATGTATTCACAAGCGCCGCAAACGTCATTCCCACGCCTATACCCTTGAATGCCGGTATAAGCGCACCCACAGGCTGTCCCACAGCGCAAAGCCCTGCTAAAAACGGTACAATGCACCATATAAGCGCCGATATGAACGAAGCGGCGGCATTCCCGAAAAATCCGCCGTGTATCCTTCCTTCGAGAAAGCCCTCCAGCATCTCATCAGGCACGGTCACCGTTGCCTTCCCGTAAAACACCGCCCCGACAACAGCCCCGGCAACCGCCGTTATAAAGAGTATCAGTCCTGCATACTGCCTGTTGCGCCTGCCTTTAACCACTACTTCCGATACGGTTATACCGTCGGCACTCAGCTTCCCGTTTTCCTCCGTCATAACCGCCGTATCCGCATCCTGCCCCTTGCAAACATCGTCCCCGCCCGTCACAGCGTCAGGCTCGTATACCGCATTTCGTTCCTTTAAAAATTCTTCCCTTGTCATAATTTCGTTCATACTGCACGTCCTTTCCTTTCGGGTACTCTACAGTAAATCTATGAAATGAGAAGAAAATTTATGACCGTTTCGCAATAAAACACAACCGCCATGCCTCAGCACAGCGGTTGATTTCAGATGAAATATATGATACAATAGCGAAGAGGGTTCCTCGGACGACAGGCGGTCAATACATCTCCCAAGATGCGAAAACATCTGAAAGGGGGTGTAGCTGATGTACATAACCTTGAGCGATTTAACACAGATAGGTATTTTCCTTACTGCGTTCACAGTTATGATATTTACTATCAGTTCTTTAAATAAAAAGAAATAACCGCCCACAGCTTCCAACTACGACGGTTATTTCTTAGCCAACACGGGAGCGGTCGTCTGTCGTTCCCTCTTTATTTGTATTCTATCACACTTTCAATAAATTGTCAAGGTGCATTCCGATAGCCAAACAACCGCCATGCCTCAGCACAGCGGTTCAGACTGTCGATAAACCCACGCACCGCAAAAATGCAGATAAATTATCTGACACAAAATTAAGATAGGATAAGTAAAAGAATTTCACCCAGCCGTAAAAACGGCTGGGTGAAAGCATTTTTGCTTACTGCGTCAACCGCCCCTCAACGTACCTTTGTACGCCTGTCGGAGCGGTTTCCTTGTCTGCGTGTGTTTCTCAACGTCTTCAGCGTGTCGAAAAATACTTTTTCGACACGCAACAACCGCCATGCCTCAGCACAGCGGTTGTTTCCTGTTATCCGTTAAATTTCATATTAATAATATCCGGGATCCGGCAGACCGCTGAGATAATATCTCGGGTTCAGTCTTTCCGAACCGTACCTTACTTCAAAGTGGCAGTGACAGCCGTACGCAAGTCCGGTTTCACCTACTGCGGCTATGCACTCGCCCTGATTTACCTCCTGACCTGCACTGACGAATATCTCACTGTTGTGGGCATATACCGTTGTGTATCCGTCGGGATGAAGTATCATCACGGCATTACCGAGTCCGCCGTTGTCCCAGCCTGCGAATATTACAGTACCGCTTGCTCCGGCATATACATCCGTACCGTAAGGTGCGCCTATATCAACGCCTCTGTGTCCGGCATAACCGCCGTCCCACCAGCCCCACTCCCAGAATGTGCCGCCGTCAACAGGCCATATATACTTCTTGCCCGTATCGGCAGAAGCATCTGAATAATGCGATGACTGCGGAGGCAGAGTACCCTGAAGGATTATCTCCGTTACAGGCTCTTTCACTCTTTCGGTTTTCTTTATGGTACGCTTGACCTCTTCGCCGTTTACATAATACACCTTTGCGGTGATTTTGTTCGTACCGGTCTCGCCCTCCTGGTAAACCGTTTCAACGCCCTCATAGCGTGTATCGTCGTCCTCATATTTCGTTTCATACGGAACTTCAACGTTGTATGTTTCCGTTCTTGAAATACTTACCGACAGGAAAGGCACCTCCTGCGTTTTGAGCAGCTTTTCACCGGCTCTCAGCACATAGTCCTCATCCATAATGCCGGGATTCAACGTCTCAAGCTCTTCTATGCTTATTCCGAGCTTTGAGCATATTCCCGAATGGCTGTCGCCGTCAACCACAGTGTAATAGGACGCTTCTTCCTTTTTGGAATTTATCAGCTTGATGATCTCGTCACTCGACACAATACTGTCCGACAGATAAAGACCGGGAACATACTCTATATCCTTCTCAAAGGCAACGTCCTCGTCCTTTGCATTTGTGCGGTAGCCGTCAAGTATCTTCTCAAGTTCAGCCTCAACCGCTGTATTGTCAACAAGCGCACCGTAGAACTTTCCGCCTATGTACATTCCGTATGCATACTCGATAGGAGTATCACTCAGTTCAAGCAGCTTGTTTGCAAGCTGATATTTCGTCAGATATTCCTGATCACCGAGCATTTCGAGCGAATATCCCGGCTCCATGCTTATCTTCTTCTCGTTGCCGATATATGTGATACGCTCCTGCATTATACGCTCTGCGTCATTGAATACCTGCTCGCTTTCGATATATCCTACAAACTTTCCGTCAACCGTCAGCTTTATCGCATAGTCTGTACCCGTCGCATATCCGACAACGCTCATAAGAAATACTATTGCGATGATCGGTGCGGCATAGTTGAACAGCGTTACCGCAAGACCCTGCTTGCCGAATACTGCGTCCTTTGCTATACTTCCGTACAGCTTTGCCGCCTTCTTTTTGTCGCCCTGCTCCTTTGCGGTCCTTATCTGCCTGTTTGTACGCTGAAGCACACGCTTTGACTTTAACAAAGGTGCAAAGAAGAAGCTGCCTATTTCGCAGAACGTCCTCTTTACTGCGTCCCTGAACAGCGCCGTATGCTTCCATATAAACACGGCGGCATAAGCCACATATACAGCAGGCTTTGAAAATACATCGGCTATGATATGACAGAAATACTGCCCAGCCATAACCAGAAAATCAAAGATTCTGTCAGCAACAGCCGATATACCGTTTTTGCCTTTGTCTTTTTCTTCGTTGTTTTCTTCATTCCGATTCTCCGACGTATCGGCAACCGCAGGCTTTACATCAGCCTCCTGCGCTTCCTTTTCACTGTCGCTGTCAGGAAGTATAGTTTCCTCAATATCGTCACGATAATCGGGTATCATCAGTTTTCCCATTATCAATCCTTTTCCGTATAAACCAAAACAAACGGGCATACGCCCCAAACAATCAATATATTTATATAATAACCCACCGTTGTGAACGACAGGTGATAAATCAACGCTTTTTCCGTTAAAAGCAGGAACGGGCATAACGCCCGCTCCACACCTTTAAGGTTGCTTTTCCTTCCGTCATGAAAGACAGCAATCTTTTCCGTCACCGCCATTATAACATAAAAGATTACAAAGCCGCAACAATTTGTAACTATTTTGTTACCGTTTTGTAACCATTTCGCCCTTTTATACAAAAATACATCTACTTTTGCTTTTATAACAGTGCATTTTTAACAGACTTGTTTTATTGTGATTTTACATAAACGCTACACATTAATTTGTGCAACCCTTACAAATATTTTTTGGTAATTTCAGTATCTGTTGACACGCTCAACGCATTTGTGCTAAAATATAGATGTGAAATTATGCTTACCGTTAAGTTCAGGCAAAAGGCAGGTGATACCCATGAACACGAACGAAGAAAATAAAACCGAAAACCCGGAAAGCGGGATTCAGACATATGACAGAAAAAAGAAGTCACACGGCAATTTTCTGAAAATCGGCTGTGCGTCATGCGGTTTTGTCGCCGTAGTCGCTCTTTGTGTTCTGTCAAGCCGTTACTCATGGTTCGGAGTTAAAGCCGATGACGAGGGTATCAGCTACAACAACGGTTTAGCGTCATCATATTCCACTACTGCGCCTGTCGGGGAACAAAAGGTTCCCACCAAAGCCATCAAGCATAACGAGGCACAGGAAACCACCGTTGCAACATCGGCAACCACAACCGCCAAGGCTACATCGGCAACCACATCGGTAACCACAACAGCAAAAACCACTCAGACCACAGCGGCGACAACCAAAGCTACAACGCCTGCGACAACCGCCGCACCAAAGCCCGCATGGACAGAAAAGAAGTGTAGCGGCACAATGTACATAAGCATTTCAAGCTGTTCCGCAAGAAAAGAGGGCTTACAAGGCTCTGAGGTCATTTCCTATAAATATTACGGAGATGCGGTAAATATCGCCGCACTGACAGACACCGGCTACTATAAGCTCGATGACGGCACATATATCCACAGCGACTATCTTTCCGAAAGCAAGCCTGTCGCAACTACCGTTCCCAAAGCGGCAAAACCCACCGTGCAGGATAATGCAACTCCCGCACCGGTCATAACCGACAGCCCCGTAAACTGCACCGCAGAAGAGGCGGAGGTTTTCCGTATTGTGAATGAAATCCGCGTTTCCTACGGACTTAAGCCTTATAAGTGGGATACAAACGCATATAAGGCGGCAAAGATCCGCTGTGATGAATCTTTTAATGTATTCTCACATTTAAGACCCGATAAAACTAAGTTCTACACGGTATATGGTGTAAATTCCGAAGAAGCGAGAGACACTGTATTTAAAAACGTTGGCGAAAACCTCGGCTCAGGTCAGCCCACCGCACAGAGAGTAGTCGACAGCTGGATGGCTTCCACCATGGGACACCGTGAAAATATACTTAACCCGAATATCGAAAATATGGCCGTAGCATTCGGCACATATAACGATGCTTATAAGTATTACTGGGTACAGGAATTTACAACCTACAGATAAGCATAATAACATGTTTTAAAAGCACAAACGCACAGGCTGTTGATAAACTGATTATTATCAATGCTCACGCAGTGAAATATATCGCCAACACCGCAGAAAACATTTTCAGTACCCACAGGGAATTAATAATTTCGTGAGTGTATCAGTGCAACTGCACTGACATTAACCTTTCAAAAAAACGCTACTAACCTAAGATATATGTACTAACCTGCGGACGTGTAGCGTTAAGCGTCCCTGCATTAACAGGATATACAATGTTCGGGTAGTTTTACTAGTTCATCCAACACCCCAGCGGGGTAAGGGTATGGGTAAGGAAAGAGGGATGCCAAGCTGAGCATTGCTTTAGCAATGCTCCCGCTCCTCACGTCGCTCAAGAGGAATAACTGATTTGGGAGAGAACCTAAGAGATAGGGAGAGGGGCTGTCAAGTCCAGCGGAGCTTTAGCGGAGTGCACGAGCCTTGCGTGAGCGAGGCTCAGACTTGTACCTGATCCCTTTGGTTGTCTCCCTCTTTCATATTGACAAGTGCATTGATTCGAATAGCGAACCCGAGAAGTGCTATCCGACAAAAAGAACTATCGGTAGCTTGTTACCAAAGATAAATACTAAAAAGCCACGGCACCCGCCGTGGCTTTTCCCCGCCCACCAACTAAAAACCACCTCTTTTTTCCAACCCCGCAATCATTTACACCCCTTTGCTATAGACTTTTTGTGAAAAACATGCTATAATATAAACGATTATAAACAACTGCACCGTGTTTTAATGCTTTGACAACGCAAGCGGTCAGACACAAGGAGGTGTTCGGAGCAGATGACTTATGAAAAGTCCTGCGGCGGTATTGTTTACAGAAAATTTCACGGCAATACGGAAATATTGCTTATAAAGCACATCAAGTCGGGCTACTGGTCTTTCCCGAAAGGACACGTTGAAAACGGCGAAACCGAAGAAGAAACCGCAAAACGTGAAATAAAAGAGGAAACCGGCATAGACGTTTATATTGACTCGGGCTTCAGAGAAACGGTTACATATTCGCCACGCAAGGACGCAAAAAAGGAGGTTGTGTATTTTGTCGCCCGTGCAAGAAATTATGATTACACCCCCCAGCTTGAAGAAATTTCGGAGATACGCTGGGTAGGTATAGGACAGGCGCATAACCTGCTCGTCTATGACAACGACAAGTTGATAGTAAATAAGGCAAAGAGCTTTATCGCACTTATGAAATGAAGAAATTGTGTTTTGAGTAAAAAGTAAAAGAAGAAAATACGAAAGGAAACCCACATGACATACGAACAGGCATTTGAATACGTCGGTTCTTTCACAAAATCCGGTACGCCTGTAAAGGACCTTATAAGATTTGTTATTCTTATGAGGCTTCTCGGCAATCCGCAAAACGAGCTTAAAATAGTTCATGTTGCAGGAACAAACGGAAAAGGTAGCGTATGCGAATATATAAGCAACGCTGTAAAAGCCGACAACAAGAGCGTAGGAAAATTCACATCGCCCTATATTGATTGCATCGAGGAACGCATACAGGTAAACGGCAAATATATCTCACGTCCTGCCTTTGCGCTTCTTTGCGAGCAGGTGAAAAAGGCAGTCGAACAGACAGGCTTTGACGGCTTTTCACAGTTTGAGATACTCTGCGCCATAGCCCTGCTTTATTTCTATAAGGAGCAGGTAAACGTTGCCGTTATAGAAACAGGTATAGGCGGACTTCTTGACTGCACTAACGTTGTAAATCCCGCTGTCAGCGTTATAACATCGGTAGATTTCGACCATACCGATGTGCTTGGCGATACGCTTACCGAAATAGCACGTCACAAGGCAGGCATAATAAAGCCGTCCGTTCCGTGCATAGTATATCCTGAACAGGCAAAAGAGGTAATGCGTGTCATTGATGATAAATGCCGTGAGTATAACTGCGAAGAAATTATCCCCGATATGTCAAGAGTGCAGGTGCTTCATATGGATATTACCGATGTGTTCTTTTCGTACAAGGGTATGAATTATCATCTCGTTATGTCCGGCGAACATCAGATAAAAAATGCACTGTGCGCCATAGAAACCTGCCGTATACTGAATATAGAGTACAGCAGTGTGTTCACAGGACTTGAAAAATCCGCCCTCAGAGCCAGAATGGAGGAGGTAAGCGTGAACGGTGCTGCCTGCATCATAGACGGCTCGCACAACCCCTCCGCAATGAGAGCCGCCGAAAAACTGCTGAGCTGCGACAAAAGAAAAATACACGGCATAGTCGGTATGATGGCAAATAAGGACTGGCAGACCGCCCTTAAAATAATTCTCCCCCGCTTCGAAGATGTAATATTCGTTGACGGCTTTATGCCCGGATGCGTACCCGCTTCTCAGCTTACACGCTTTGCCATAGAGCAGGGAGTACGTGCTACCGCCTGCGGCGACCTTAACAGCGCAATATCACAGGCAACGCTCAAGGCAGGAACAAAGGATATAGCGATGATAACAGGCTCGCTCTACCTTGCCTCCGCCGCCGAAAAGATAATCAGCAAGTAAATACGATTAAAGCCGCCCGATAACCGAGCGGCTTTATAAAAACAAAAAACCGACCTTATATAAAAGGCCGGCACAATATCCATATAGCAACTTTACCTGTAAGCCGAGTTTTGTCGTGTGCGATCATCTATCTACGCCCTGCGTCGCCGCAGACCTCAAGCCACCTTAAATCGGGACCGCCGAGCAGACGGTTCACCCCCGAAACCAATCGGTGTTGCATCGGATAGGGTTTACAGACAGGAACAGTCGCCTGCCCCGTGGTGAGCTCTTACCTCGCCTTTCCACCCTTACACTGTAAAAACAATGCGGTATATTTCTGTTGCACTCGCCCTGGAGTCGCCTCCGGCTGCCGTTAACAGCTACCCTGCTCTGTGATGCTCGGACTTTCCTCACGGTTTTCACCCCGTGACCGCACAGTAAAGTTGCGATAGTTATTGTATCATTTTGTGTTGCATTTGTCAATACAAAACCCCCGATTATTGCCTTATTTCAAGGAGTAAAAGCATATTATGACCGTAAAGCCGAATATAAAAAAGAACTTCAATATAACATGGCTGCTCCTGTACGGCGCAGGACTTATCACTGTCGGTATACTTGTACTTGTAAACGGAAAAATAGTGGTAGAGCCTGCCGCAAGGCTGGGCGGTATTTTTATCGTTGCAAACGGTATCCACCGCCTTATCCGTGCCTACGCAAGACATCAGCGACTGCCCGTGTTCAGCGGCATCGGAAACATTATAATAGGACTAATATCCGTTTTCTTTCCCGCCGCTACTCTTGCGCTTCTGTCGTTTATATTCTCGCTTTACGTTTTTCTTAATGCCCTTGTGAAATTCATCGACTTCGGCACAGCCCTTAAAAATGCCGTTCCCGATGCGTTCTATGACTTTTTTTCGGGAATATTCTTCACCGTTTTCGGCATTATTATGCTTTTCGGTACTCTTATGGGAAGTCAGGGTATGCTTGTTGTCATCGGACTATATTGCATAATTTACGGTGCAGGCGAACTCCGCCTGTTTATCCGTGAGGCCGCTCCGAATAAAGCCAAAGGCATTATCCGCCGCAGGATACGCTTTTCGCTTCCTCAGGTCATAACCACGTTCATACCGCTGAAAACCTTGCGCAGCTATACCGAGCGACTTGATTCCCGTGAGATAGATATTGAAAAACTGCAAAACGAGGAGCGTTACGAAAAAAGCGCCGACACCCCCGATATACACGTTCTTATCCACGTCAGCGCCGACGGAGTAGGCTCTATAGGACATTGCGACCTTGTGCTGAACGGCACGGTAATATCCTACGGAAATTACGATAAATCATCGGAGCGCCTTTTCGGCGGCATCGGTGACGGTGTGCTTTTCAAAGCGGATTTTGACAAGTATATAAATTTCTGCGTTTATCACGATTTGCAGATGGTGTTCGATTTTGGCATAAAGCTGTCGGAAAAACAGCTTGCAAAAGTCAGAAAAGGCATAGCAAAGCTCGAGCGAAACATCACCTGCTGGAAACCGCCCTATCAGCTTGCAGCCGAAAACAGCCCCATCGCCGATATTGCGGATTTTGACGATTATTGCAGTTCGCTGTGGAACGGCACACACGCACGGTTCTTTAAGTTTAAAAGCGGCAGATTCAAGACCTATTTCGTTATGAGTACAAACTGCGTTTTCCTTGCGGACTATATACTCAGCAAGGCAGGAACCGATATAGTAAAGACCGCAGGAATAATAACCCCCGGCGATTATTACGATTATATGCAGAGCGAATATGCCCTCCCCGGCGGAATAGTCATAACCCGTGACATTTACAGTAAATATAATGTTTCGCCGGCTGAAACTTAAGTGAAAATCCTTGAACTTGACACGATAGTGTGATATACTACAATAGGACAAGAATTTACATTTACGGGCAATATAAAAATACCCCCCGCATAAAGAAAGGACATACTATGAAGCTCAATATCAAGTTAACAGCGGCAATACTTGCCTGTGCGTCAATTCTGACGTCGGCCTCCGCCTGCTCATCACAGAATACAAGCTCCGCTACGGACAGCAAAAACGAAAGCAGTTTAACGGAAAGCTCCGCTACAGAAAGCAAGGATAATACAAAAAGCGACACAACAAGCGATAATTCATCCGCATCTTCAGAAAGCACAGTTTCTTCCGATGAATCATCGTCCGAAAACAAGAAGCCTGTCGGCGTTGACGGCGTTCAGACAAACGGTCAGCTTGTCGTTGACATAGACGGTCATACATGGGGCATCTCCCTTTACGGCGGCGGCGACGGCGCAAACTATGCGTCATACCTTAACGAGTTCAAGGAAAAGGTAGGCTCATCGGTAAACGTATTCAATATGGTAGTGCCTACAGCAGGTGCATACTACCTTCCCGAAGGCTACGAAAAATACAACGCAAGCCACAGGGATTCGATAAACAGCATTGCAAACAAGCTGGTGAACGTAATAAACGTTGACGGATACGCCGCACTTGAGGCGCACACAAATGAGTACATCTATACCCGTACCGATCACCACTGGGAACCCCTCGGCGCATATTATGCGGCAAAGGCTTTCTGTGAAATGGCACAGGTACCCGTAAAGGAGCTTTCGACCTACAAGACGGAAACGATAGAAGGCTTTGTCGGAACAATGTACGCATTTACCGATTATAACGAGCGTATCAAGAACGACCCCGATACCTTCACCTACTATATCCCCTCTACAGATTACACTGCCACTTATTATACCACCGACTTCAAGGCTGACGAGCAGTTCACACAGTTCCACAGCATATTTGTAGATCAGCCCGCAAGCGGCGCATATTCGACCTTTATGGGCGGCGATCAGAAGATAGTAAAGATAGAAACCGCAAACAAGAACGGCAGAAAGCTCTGCATCTTCAAGGACAGCTACGGCAATGCCGAAGTTCCCTTCTTTATAGATTCCTTTGAGGAAATCTACGTATGCGACATCCGCTACTTTGACCTTTACGCACCCGACTTTATAAAGGATAACGGCATTACCGACGTTCTGTTCACAATGTGTACATTCTCCGCTGTCGGTGAAAATGCAGAGGGTATAAAGAACAACCTGCTTTCAAAGTAAATCTCTGACAGGTTTTCTGAAAGGAGGAGCAGTATGAAAAAGCTCCCGAAGATAACAGCGCTTATATTGACATTATCGCTCGCCTGCGGATGCTCGGAGGTTTTCCCCGACAGCAACGCAAGCGGCAAGGACACATCGGCATACACCCTACCACCCGACCCCGTATCATCGGAAGCTCCTTCGGACACCGAAAGCGAAGAAACCGAACCGCCCGATACCTCCGCTCCCGAAACGTTACCGCCGGATACTTCTGCCGAAGAAACCTCCGCTCCCGAAACCGACGGCACTTCTGCCGAAGAAAGCTCCGCCCCCGCAATTAGCACCGATATAAACAGCTACAGGGCGATAGGCGACAACGGCATATTAGTCGCAGGAATGGATAATCACTACCGTGGAATTATGTTCTACGGCGGTACATACGGCTACTGCGACCAATATATGACCGATGTAAAGGCGTTCCAGTCGGCGCTTCCCGAAGTAACGGTATATTCTATGGTAATACCGACATCTGTCGATTTCTACAATCCGACCGAATACAAGGGCTACACCGAGCTTCAGAAGGATAAGATAGATTATATCGAAAGCGGACTTAAAAGCACAGGCGTTACAAACGTCAGCGTGTATGATACTCTGTCAAAGCACACCTCAGAGGAGATATACTCGAGGACGGACCACCACTGGATGCCGCTCGGCGCATATTATGCCGCACAGGTGTTCTGCAAAACGGCAGGTGTTAAAGTGCCGGATATAAAGAATTACCGCAAGGAAACCTGCGGCGGTTATGTCGGCTCGATGTATTACTATTCGTCCGATGAGCATCTTAATAACGACCCCGAAACCTATGCGGTCTACTATTCTCCGAATGAGGATAAGCTGAAAACCACATATTACGACCGTTATTACAGCAACGGCTATGACAGCAACCTTTTCCTTTGCGACAACGCAAGCTATTACTACCTGTCGTTTTTAGGCAGTGACGATCTCATCGCCCATATAAAGACCAACGCAAAGACAGGCAGAAATCTGGTCGTTATCAAGGAAAGCTACGGCAACGGGCTTATCCCGTTTTTCACTGAGAGCTTTGATAATATCTATGTGCTTGACCTGCGCTACTGCGAGGTAAACGCAATAAAATTCTGTAAGCAGGTCGATGCGACCGATCTGCTGTTTGCAAACTGCGCCTATACCGTTGCAGGCGGCAACTGCGACTACTTCTCATATATACGAAACATTTAAAAAGTGTTTTTATATTCACTATTTCAACGATTGTAATCCCGGCTTCTGTGAAGCAGGAAAGGGGGTCAGGGGGATAGGGATATAAAAATCACTTCAATGAGATAATTGATAATATGATTTAATTGCTTGAAATAAGGACACACCTATGAAAGAACTTGAATACCCCTTCGACAGCGGTTATCTGCTGAAAAAGAAACGCTCTATAAAAAGACAGCTCCTGTCAGACGGCAGTGTGCGCATAAAGAAAAAAATCGCCGTTCTCGGCGGCTCAACCACGAACGATATAATTAATATGCTCGAATTATTCCTGCTGAACTATGGCATCGAGCCGACCTTCTACGAGTCGGAGTACAACCGCTACTGGCAGGACGCAGTATTCGGAAATGAGGAGCTTGACAGCTTCTCGCCCGACCTTATTTTCGTTCACACGTCCAACCGCAATATTCTGAAATATCCTGCGATAACCGACAGCAAGGAACAGACAGACGCTCTCTTTGCCGAGCAGATGAAATATTTTGAAACAATGTGGGAAAAGATAGCCGAGCGCTACCACTGCCCCGTTATACAGAATAACTTTGAACAGCCGTATTTCAGGCTTATGGGCAACCGTGATGCGTTTGACTGCCGAGGCAGAGTGAATTTCATAAACAGGCTGAACACGGCGTTTGCCGATTATGCCGCATCGCACGAGAGTTTTTATATCAATGATATAAACTATGTCAGCGCCTGCTACGGTCTTGACAAGTGGAGCGAGCCGTCCTACTGGCACCTGTACAAGTACGCAATGTGCGTTCCTGCGATACCCGACTTCGCATTCAATTTAGCGGCAATAATAAAGTCGGTGTTCGGCAAGAACAAGAAAGCGCTTGTACTTGACCTTGATAATACGTTATGGGGCGGAGTTGTCGGAGATGACGGTGTTGACGGCATCGAAATCGGACAGGAAACCCACATGGGACAGGTCTATGCCGAATTTCAGAAGTATCTCGGACTTGTGAAGGATACAGGCGTAATGCTGACCGTCTGCTCTAAGAACGATGAAGAAAACGCCCTTGCAGGCCTTAATCACCCCGAGGGCAGTTTAAAGCCCGATGATTTCATAATGATAAAGGCAAACTGGGACAACAAGGACAGAAATATTGAGGCAATAGCGACAGGACTCAACATCGGACAGGATGCGCTCGTATTCCTTGATGATAACCCAGCCGAGCGTGCGATAGTTTCCGCACAGTTGCCTACAGTAGCCGTTCCCGAAATGGAGCGTCCGGAGGATTATATAAGAGTGGTAGACCGTTCACGCTTCTTTGAGATAACCGCTTTTTCAAGCGATGATTTAAAGCGTAACGAAATGTACAAGGAGAATGCGGTAAGAGCCGCACAGCAGGCACAGTTCACCGACTACGGCGAGTATCTTCACAGTCTTGAGATGGTGGCTGTGATAGATGACTTCCTGCCTGTCTATCTCCCCCGCATAACACAGCTTACAAACAAGAGCAACCAGTTCAACCTCACCACAAAGCGTTTTACGACCGCAGAAATGGAGCAGGTATTCGCAGATGACAGCTATATCAGGCTGTACGGCAGGCTTGCCGATAAGTTCGGCGACAACGGCATAGTATCGGTAGTTATCGGAAAAGTGAACGGCGATACGCTCGACATAGATTTATGGCTTATGAGTTGCCGTGTGCTTAAGCGTGATATGGAATACGCAATGCTCGACAATCTCTGCGACAGAGCAAAACAGCGTGGACTTAAGACGGTAAAGGGATATTATTACCCCACCGCAAAGAATAAAATGGTGAAAGAGCTGTACGGCGACTTCGGCTTTACGAAGGTCAGCGAGGACGCAGACGGCAACACCGTATGGGAGCTTTCGCTTTCGGGCTACGAGCCTAAAAACAAGTATATTACTGTAGAAAGGAACAAGTAAAATGAGCGAGCAGGAAATTTACGAAAGATTAAACGAGGTTTTCAGAAATGTATTCGACGATGACGATATCGAGGTCGAAGCAGGCACAACAGCAGATGATATAGAGGACTGGGACAGCCTCGAGCATATCAACCTCATCTCCGCTGTAGAAGACGAATTCGGCATCCGTTTCAAGATGGGCGAGGTTTCTTCGATGAAGAACGTCGGCGAAATGGTCGACATAATAAAATCCAGAGCCTGAGCGGCGAGTCGCCGCTGACAATTCCGCCTTTGGAATTGTCGCCGTTCGGCTAAAGTTAGTTGAACGGCGGGATTAAACAAAGCAATAATCAATATAATGTGGGTGGCTGTGAGCCGCTTCAGATTCCGCCTACGGCTGTGAGCCGTTTCAAATTCGCCGTTCCGACGGATCAATCTTGGCTCAACCCCCGTTACCGGCGGTGTGGCAATGTGCCGCTTCAAATTCCACCTACGGCTGTGATCCACTTCAGATTCCGCCTTTGGAATTGTTGCCGTTCAGCTAAAGTTAGTTGAACGGCAGGGTTACACAAACCAATAAATCAGATAAGCGGTCACAGCGGCAAGCTGTGACCGCTTTTTTATATTATTATCACACACCCCCTCGCCCCGCATAACCTTCCAAAACCGCACTATCCCTTGCTTTGCACCATCACATTTGCCTCTCTTGTTAAAGGTGAGGTGCTGTCGCCCGAAAAAATTCGGGCGACTACCGGAGGGATTGTCACTCCACCAACCCTTCCAAAACCGCACTATCTCTCTCTCTTTTCGTAGGGGAGGAGCTCGCTCCTCCTGTTGCACCAAATACTGCCATTCCCACAACCTTCTCAAAAGCACATCAACCGCTTCGCCCCGCACCACCACACTTGCCGCCCTTGTTAAAGGGAGGTGGATTGACGGCAAGGCACAAGCCTTGATATTATTGCTTTCTGCTTGTGATATGCCAACCATTTTTATGTTGCAAACTTTTTGCCGTCAAGACGGAGGGATTGCTTGCTACAAACTGTTTCAGCCCTGCCGTCACCTTCGTTAACAATCCCTCAGTCACAGTGACGGAAATCTTATTAATTTATAAAAAATCTTCGACCTGATATTAAAAGTAACATCGAAAATATTGTACCGCACTGTGCCAGCTCCCTTTACACAAGGGAGCCAAGAGTGATAGTTCTATTTTTCAGAAAGCACTAACCCTACATGAATTTTACATCATTTCAAAAGGAGCAATCTCCCGCTTGTTTAATTGCCCCAACCTTTTCCGCACATTCTTGACATCTCCTTCTACCCGTGCTATACTTTTATTAGCGTTAGCGAAAACTAACTAAATATAATTGATTAGGAGCAACCTATGAAACATCTGCATTTTGAACCCGAAGCCGACGGCTTTTACGGCGCATATTGGGAAAGCAAATCCCCGTCCGACACCGCAATGATAGCAATGCTCGGTGACGACTCCGAAGACTATATGGGCAAGACCTGCGTGAAATGGCTTCATACCTACGGAATTAACGTAATGTCAATGTCGCCCGGAAAGAAGAACTACAGCCACCATAACTACCCTCTTGAGCGTATCGGCTCGGCTATAGAATGGCTCAAAGCGCACGGCAACAAGAAAATCGGCATTGTCGGTGCGTCCACAACAGCAACGGTCGCACTTGTCGCCGCATCTCATTATCACGATATTACGCTTACCATAGCCCTGACCCCGAGCGACTTTGTATGGCAGGGCTTCGCACAGGGCAGTCGTGACGGTTGTAAGGAATGGCCGATCGAAAACGAATCTATCGTGTCAATAGGCGGCAAACCCGTACCATTTATGCCATTTGTCTATAAGCACCCTGAGTACTGGCAGAAGATAGCCAAAGCGTCTAAGGAACACGGCGATTCCACATATTCAAAGGATGTGTTCGATGATTCCGAAGCCGCAGGACTGCTTAAAGAGGAGCATTTTATACCTGTAGAGAATATCGGCGGCAAGCTCGTTCTTGTCGGTGCGGAAGACGATTCTCTCTGGGATACCGCAAAATACATACGCAGAATGGACAACCGCCTGAAATCCCACCCGCATTCCTGCAAATATTCGGTGTATCTCTATGAACACGGCACACATTTTGTGTTCCCCGAAAGCGTACTGAAAAAGGCTCTGCCCGTCGGTGCCGATATGCTTGTAAATATGTGCTTTTCAGCGGCTAAGAAATTCCCGGATGAATGTAAAGCAATGCGCATTGATCTTGATAAAAAACTTACCGAAGAAATCCTTGATTGGAAATCAAACAATTAAAATTAGTAATATATAAGCAAAATATATTCAGTATATTAACTTATGCGTGAGATTTTTCCGCTCGCCCGACCGCCTTTATATTATAATAGTATCACAAAATTCAGCCGCACGCATCGGGTGGCTTTTTTCTATCCTTTAAAATCATCATAAATCATCAATTGTCGCTCCTACCGTTGCCACTATCTTCATCATAATTCATCACCGTGTGTCTTTCATAAAGGTAAAAAATCCGGGCTATACTATTATAATATATAAAGGACATGTCACGACCATATTTTCGCCTTCAGATTGCCCCGATATTTCACGAAAGTATACGTTTACATTCACCCCTCAGTCACCTTAAAAATGCTCATAAATCGGCTTTCCTGCTATATTACCGGCTGTTTTTCCACTTGCCCGTCCGCCCTTTACGTGTAATTTTATTACCATTTCATAACATATCTGCACCAAAACCTCCAAATCGGTATAATTATTTTTGTCTAAAAACACAACAAAAATCCAAACTTCAATTTTGGGCAGATTAACAAATTAAATTACAAAATAAGTCAACAATAGCCAGATTTTAACTGATTACAAAACGGTAACAAAAAGGTTACAAAACGGTTACAGTTTTTTCTTGTGCATTTTCACCAAAAATGACTGCCCCAAGCTATTTGACATTTTGCAAAACGGAAATTATAATTGTCTAGAGCTTGAAAAAAGCCCGATAATAAATGTAGCAGCGGTTCTCTCCGCACGGGGAGTTATCGTACACGGTCAGTGGTGACAGACGGATTTAGCCGTAATTTTAATGCCGTGATGCCCGTATGGGTACTGCTTAAACCTACCGATATGATGACGAAAGGCGGATATATGTTTCCCAGATTCAGAAACACCGGACTGACAATACGCATATCAAAGAACGCAGCACTTAAAATACTGCTTATATTCGGCAGTATCTTCGGAGTATTCCTTATGACAGGTCTGCTCTACTTCAGAAATGACGTTGAGATAATCGACGAGAACGAAAAGCGTATTGTTTATACGGTAAGTGCCGACCCTTATGAGATACTCAGAGAGAACCACATAACGCTCGGCGCATACGACAGGATAGACTTCACAGGCTTTGAGGAGAACGTGGCAACAGCCACTCTTACTATCGAAAGAGCCTTTGACGTTGATATTCTGGAAGGCGGCAAGAAGACCGCCACTGCACACAGTGTAGACGCAACAGTGGCACAGCTGCTTGAGCAGGCAGGTGTTGAGCTTGGCGAATATGACAAGGTATCACCTGCAAAGACGGCTGTTCTTAAAGAGGGACAGAAGATCGCTATTACAAGAGCCTATGACGTGAAGATTACGGCAGACGGAAAGACAACAACCGTAAAGTGCCTTGACAACACGGTTTCAGAGCTTTTGAAAAGAGCGAAAATAACACTCGGCAAGAACGATATGGTAAGCGAGGAGCTTGAATCCAAGATAACCGGACCTGCCGAGATAAAGGTTTCAAGAGTCGAGATAAAGACTGAAAAGCAGGATAAGATTATCCCTTATCAGACATCTACCGTAACGAGCAACATTCTGGCTATAGGTCAGAGTGAGGTTCGTACAAAGGGTGTCAACGGCAAGATAAGAACTACAACGACTACCACCTACATTGACGGCGTTAAGACGGATGTAAAGAAGACCACAAAGGTATTGACCAAGAAGGTTGACGAGGTTATAGCCGAGGGTGCGGCAATCGTAACTCCTTATTGCAAGATAGATGATACATCTATCGTACTAAGGAACGGCAGACCGGTTGACTATGAGTATGTGGTATCCGGCAAGGCTACAGCCTATACAGCGCCCGAAGGTGCGTATACCGCAAGCGGCAGAATGGCTGAGATAGGTACAGTTGCGGTAAATCCCAATGTTATCCCTTACGGCTCGAAGCTCTATATAGTCGGTCAGTATGACAATATCTGCTACGGCTATGCTATTGCCGCAGATACAGGTGATGGAATGATGGCAGGTACGATTCCTGTAGACGTATATATGGGCAGTACAGAGGAGCATTATGACGATGCTTGCGCATGGGGTCTGCAATACGTTGATATTTACGTTGTAGAAGTCGGCAACGGCTAAGCGGGCGGCTGTGAGCCGCCTCAAATTCCGACCTTTTTAAAGGTTGGTGCGTTATTGAGGTTAGCGAACGGTCGGGAATAAACAAAGCAGTAATTAATATAATGTGGGCGGCTGTGAGCCGCTGACGATTCTGCCTTTGGAATTGTCTGAGTTATTCGCAGGATAGCGAAACGGCGGGATTACACAAAGCAATAAACAATATAAAGCGGTCACGGTGGTAAGCTGTGACCATTTTTTGCGGCAATGAGCCGCTTCAAGTTCCGCCTGTGGCAATGTGCCGCTTCAAATTCCGCCTTTGGAATTGCCTGAGCTATTTGTAGAATAGTGAAACGGCGGGAATAAACAAAGCGATAATTAGCAGATAAGCGGTCACAGTGATATGCTGTGACCGTTTTTTTTGTAGCTTTAGCAAAAATAAACCACCGCTTGAAGCGGTGGAATAAAAAA
>ERZ507072.554-NODE-554-length-24166-cov-28.924765_pt1 | contig 24166 bp, 26 predicted proteins | sample MGYA00512864_ERZ507072 | MGnify/ENA metagenome assembly ERZ507072 | reverse complement strand
AATTTGAGTGTAACATAAATGGCTTTTTTATTTGTCTCGCTTAATTATACAAACGACGTAAGGTAAAAGGAAAGTGGCACTATTTGTATCGATCCATTGATTCTTCGGGGATAACATTAGATATTTGGTTACGAAAAAAGCGTGATAAACAAGCAGCTTATGCTTTCTTTAAACGATTGGTCAAACAATTTGGAGAACCTAAAGTTCTTGTCACTGATAAAGCCCCTTCACTAAGTAGTGCGTTTAATCAATTGCATTCTGAAGGATTATTTTCTAAGACTGAACACCGAACAAATAAATACTTGAATAATATCATTGAACAGGATCATCGATCCATCAAGAAAAGGCACAAATTATATCAGTCCATAAGGACTGATTCCTCAACAATTAAAGGAATTGAAACTATACACGCTTTATATAAAATTAGCCAAAGAGACAAAAGTCTCTTTGGCTTTTCAGTGATTCATGAGATGAATACATTAATGAGTATCTAAGCATAAAATCAAAAATTAATTGGAAACTCTTTATTAATTTTTTAACTTTGCAACAGAACCATCTTAAATAATACGCAAGGCTTCCTATTTGAATTATAGGTTTAATTTAATAAGAGATATTGTGATTTAGATACTCATCTAACTATTTAATTTATTTTTCGAACTATTAATAGCAGGTAATAAAATTCGTTTAAACACAGAAACTAATACAAGATAAAAGATTAAATTACCCGTTCCATGGAGGATATCAAAAAATAATCCTTGAAAATAATAGGCCCAAAAAGAAGGTAGTTGATATATAAAGACTTCAACTCTCGATACGATCAATCCGTAAAGAAGGCCACATAAAAATGCAATGATTGCTTGGATAGAGATGTGATGCTTAATCAGGGCACAGTTAGATAAAAAATGAAAAACCGTAACGATACTACTGAAGGCGATCAGTTGGCTGATTGTCCAACTACCCATTCCTAAATAAAGGTTTGTGCCTAATAAGCTTACTAAAGTAACGATTAAAGCATCTGTATAACTTCCATAAAAAGCGAGTAAAAGTAGAATGGCTGTCATTGGTTGTACATTCGGTATCCAAGTAAAAAGGATTCTACCAACAATACAGGCGGCACTAAATAAAGCGAGGGTGGTAATCCTTCTGATTGGAAAGCGTGAATTAGAGGTTGGTAACACTAGGAAAACTCCCTTGTTTTAATTGATAATAGTTCTCATTGTATCAGAATAAAAATTAATTACAAGATTGAATTACACTTTATATAGGGCTATAATCATTGGCAGGCACAATATGTTGTGTTTGTTAATGGTAAAGGTGGTATTATTTAATGGATTATCCTAAAAAATATATAGAAAAATTAAATCAAGATATCTCTTCTTATAAAGAAGTCGCTAAGATAACTGCAGAAATGACTCAAACATTTGATGGGATTTCAAGATTAATCATGCTTGATCGCTATGCATTTAAAGATATGAGCGGAAAAACTTTGACAGTCGGGGATTTGGTTATTTTAACAACCCATGCTGATCCACAATATCCAGCAAGAGGGATCGGAAAAATTGAAGAAATCAATAAGGAACAGTTGATAATTCGAATTGAGGAAGAATTTCAAAGCTCGTTAACTGATCCAGAAGAAATTGCTTCAGGACGAGTGATTCGAAATATAAATGAGGTTGAGAAACCGCTTGAACTTTATTTTGAACAAATTGCAGCTCGTGTTGCTAGAGGAATCTCTGATATTGAAGGAGAAAAAAAAGCTCAGTTTTTTACCGAGTTTTATCAGCATTTGACAGAGCAAAATCTCATTCCTGCTGGTCGTGTACTTTATGGTGCAGGAACGAATTCAGAAGTAACATACTTTAATTGCTACGTTATGCCATTCATCCATGACTCTCGTGGGGGCCTAGCAAAACATCGTCAAGAAGTGATGGAGATTATGAGTCGCGGTGGCGGTGTAGGAACGAACGGTTCAACGCTACGGCCAAAATCGGCGATCGTCCATGGGGTGAATGGGAAATCATCAGGTTCAGTTTCGTGGCTCAATGACTTAGCTAATTTGACGAATTTAGTTGAACAAGGCGGGAGTCGTCGGGGAGCACAAATGATCATGTTGAATGATTGGCATCCAGATATTTTTGAATTCATTATCTCTAAGATTCAGAATCCGGCCATTTTACAAAATTTGATCCACACTAGCCAAAGTCCGACAGTGCGCCAATTAGCTAGTGAAAAACTGACTTTTGAACCACTGACAGCAAATGAAAAAGAATGGTTAGAATTTTTGGTTGATCATCCGACAAATGATATGGAGGATAAATTTTTAAAAACGGCTCAACAGAAATTAAAAGCGGGTGGTACGTACAGTGTGAAAGACCCTGATTTCTTGACCGGAGCCAATATCTCCGTCTGTTTAACAAAAGAATTTATGGAAGCTGTCGAAACCGACCAAACTTATGAGTTACGCTTTCCAGCAATCGAAGACTATGACGCTAGTGAAATGGCTGATTATGATCAACATTGGATGGAAGTTGGAGATGTCAGAGAATGGGCTGAAACAGGGCGTAAAGTAAAAATACATCAAACGATCAAGGCTCGCGAATTGTGGGATTTGATTACTTATTGTGCAACGTATTCAGCAGAACCGGGAATATTTTTTATCGATAATGCTAATGAGATGACCAATGCTCAAGCCTACGGACAAAAGGTAGTTGCAACCAATCCATGTGGGGAACAGCCATTGACGCCTTATGCGGTATGCAATCTAGCAGCAATTAATTTAGCCAATATGGTTGATAAAAAAACGAAAGTTGTCGACTTTGAAAAATTAACTGATGTCGTAAGAGCTAGTGTTCGTTTTCAGGACAATGTAATTGATGCGACGCCTTATTTTTTTAAAAAAAATGAGCAGCAAGCTAAAGGTGAACGACGCGTTGGACTTGGGGTCATGGGATTGGCAGATTTATTGATTTATTGTGAAAAAGTCTATGGATCTGAAGATGGAAACCGTTTAGTAGATCAAGTATTTGAAAAAATTGCTGTTACGGCTTATCAAACGTCCGTCGAACTAGCAAAAGAAAAAGGAAGCTTCCCATTTTTAGTAGGCAAAACAGTCGAGGAAACAACCGCGCTTCGTCAACGTTTTATTGAATCGGGTTATATGAAGAAGATGCCGGAATCAATCCGACAAGCGATTCTAAAATACGGTATTCGTAATTCTCATTTACTAACAGTCGCACCAACAGGGTCAACGGGTACTATGGCTGGTGTTTCAACCGGACTAGAACCATATTTCTCTTTTTCTTATTTTAGAAGTGGTCGCTTAGGAAAATTCATTGAAGTTAACGCTGAAATAGTCAGTGAATATTTAGAAAAAAATCCAGAGAAAACTGCGGATAATCTACCACCATTCTTTGTCACTGCCATGGAGCTTTCACCAAAAGATCACGTGAGTGTTCAATGTACGATCCAACGTTGGGTAGATAGCTCTATCTCAAAAACAGTCAATGCACCTAAGGGTTATCAAGTGAAACAAGTAGCTGCGATCTATGAAGATCTGTATCAAGGCGGTGCTAAAGGTGGAACTGTCTATGTGGATGGTAGCAGGGATTCGCAAGTGTTGACACTTGAAGCAGATGGCAATGTATTTGAAGAACCTGTAGTAGGGGTGGCAGATAATCAAATTACTCTTGACTCATTAGAATCATCAGAAGCAGAAGAAATATGTCCGATTTGCCATGAGGGTAGAATTGAAGAAATTGGTGGTTGCAGTACCTGCACTAACTGTAAAGTACAACTAAAATGTGGCTTGTAAAAGGAGCTATTCGATGAAAATTTATACTAAAAGCGGCGATAAAGGAAATACTAGTATTATTGGTGGAGAAAGAATAAAAAAATCTGACGCTCGCGTTTGTGCTTACGGTAGCGTTGATGAAGTAAATTCTTGGGTCGGTAAAATTATTTCAGAGTTGGATGATAAAAAGTTTGAGCTGTTGAAAAAAGAACTAGTTGTATTACAAATTTTACTTTTTGATATTGGAACAGACTTGGCTACACCCATCGGGATTAAAGAAATGATTGTAGGGAAAGAAGAAGTAACTAAGATTGAAACGCTGATTGATTTTTATCAAGCAAAAGTTCCAGTCATTGAAAAATTTATCTTACCTGGAGGACATCCGGTGGCATGCGATATGCAAATTACACGAACAGTTATTCGTCGGGCAGAACGTGAAATCACACGATTGATTGTTTCAGATGAACCTATCAATTTACATGCATACAAAATTATGAATCGCTTATCAGATTTATTTTTTGTACTTGCACGTTATGTAAATCATGTTTATGCTACCAAAGAGCCATTTTATGAACGAGCAGGGAAGGTATTCCATTAAGAGAGGGTTTTAAACTTGAAAAAATTAGCAACATTATTAACCGTTTTTATCGGACTATTCATTATGACAGGGTGCCAATCAAATCAAAATGATCAAGCCTCTTCAAAAGCATCCACTCAAGCAACAAGCGAGGTTGCTAAATCAAGCGCGCTGATAAAATTGACTGATAGTGATAAAGAGATCACTTCAAAAACAGTCACTTACAAATCAGGAGAATCATTATTGGTAATTTTAAAGGCTAACTTTGAAGTAAAAGAAAGGGATGGCTTTATTACTTCAATTGATGGTCATGCGCAAGATGAGAGTCAAAATAAATACTGGACATTCACTATCAATGGAAAAATGGGTGAAAAAGGCGCAGGTGAAACTACATTAGATAATGATGATCAGGTAGTTTTCAATTTGGGTGTATTTAAATAAAAATTATCGTTCTTTACAGCAATTGAGCGATAATTAAGTAAGAGAAAATTATTAGTTTTTAAAGGAATATGTTAATTTTAAAACACGTTCAAACCAATCATTTCGAAGGGGTTGAACGTGTTTTTTGGTTCTGTTGCAAAGTTTTATCTAAATACCTATTTAGTGTAAAATAGCTGAAACTAAAACATAAGGAGAATTACCATGTCCAATTTTAAAGGTAAACAATTTGAAAAGGATATTATCATGGTAGCCGTATGCTACTATTTAAGATATAACTTAAGTTATCGTGATGTTTCAGAAATCCTTAACGAACGTGGAATCAATGTTTGTCACACGACGGTTTATCGATGGGTACAAGAATATAGTCAAGTTATTTATTGCTTATGGAAGAAAAGAAATAAATCTGTTGGCGATTCCTGGAGAATGGATGAAACTTATATTAAGGTAAAAGGAAAGTGGCACTATTTGTATCGATCCATTGATTCTTCGGGGATAACATTAGATATTTGGTTACGAAAAAAGCGTGATAAACAAGCAGCTTATGCTTTCTTTAAACGATTGGTCAAACAATTTGGAGAACCTAAAGTTCTTGTCACTGATAAAGCCCCTTCACTAAGTAGTGCGTTTAATCAATTGCATTCTGAAGGATTATTTTCTAAGACTGAACACCGAACAAATAAATACTTGAATAATATCATTGAACAGGATCATCGATCCATCAAGAAAAGGCACAAATTATATCAGTCCATAAGGACTGATTCCTCAACAATTAAAGGAATTGAAACTATACACGCTTTATATAAAATTAGCCAAAGAGACAAAAGTCTCTTTGGCTTTTCAGTGATTCATGAGATGAATACATTAATGAGTATCTAAGCATAAAATCAAAAATTAATTGGAAACTCTTTATTAATTTTTTAACTTTGCAACAGAACCCTTTTCCAGTACAACGTATGAAACAATATCCCCACGAGTTATCAGGAGGGATGCGTCAGCGGGTGATGATCGCCATGGCTTTATTGGCGCAACCGAAATTGCTGATCGCAGATGAACCGACGACGGCTTTAGATGTGACGATCCAAGCACAGATTTTGGCCTTGATCAAAAACCTGCAAAGAGAGAACCAGCTTTCCGTCGTCCTTGTGACCCATGACTTTGGGGTCGTTGCAGGAATGTGCGACTTTATTAAAGTGATGTATCAAGGTCGAGTCGTGGAAGAAGGCACCACGGAAGAGATCTTTTATCAACCTGCGCATCCTTATACGAAACAATTATTGCAAGCGGCACATTTAGGCGACAAGCATGCCGAATTAAAAGTCTTTGACTATCATGAGACATTGGCAAATGAGTTGCAAGAAACGCAGTTATCTAAGACCCATCGCGTTTGGTGCAATCAGGAGGTGACAGAATAATGGAAGAACTGATTCGCGTAGAACATGCGACGAAAACCTTTCGCAGCAAAAACTGGCGCGGCACTGTCAGTGAAGTCCGAGCGGTCGAAGATGTCAGTCTAACGATCCATCGGGGCGAGACATTGGGGCTAGTAGGGGAATCTGGGAGTGGGAAAACCACTTTAGGACGCAGTATTTTAAATTTAGAGACTTTAACAAGCGGGGAGATTTTCTTTGAAGGCAAAGAGCTAACAGCATTGACGGCAGAAGATCGCAAAGCAGCGTATCAGCAAATGCAGATCATTTTCCAAGATCCGTATTCATCATTGAATCCCCGCATGACGGCACTTGAACTGGTGATGGAGCCGTTGTATCATGAAACGAAAGATGCTGCCCGAGCGAAAGCCAAAGAAATCTTAGCGATCGTCGGGATCACGGGTGATGATGTCCATAAACTGCCCCGCAGTTTCAGCGGCGGACAACGGCAACGGATCGGCATCGCTCGTGCGGTGGTCAATCGCCCGGCGTTCGTCTTGTGTGATGAACCGACTTCGGCATTAGATGTCTCCATTCAGGCTCAGATCATCCAATTGCTGCTGCGTTTGCAAAAAGAGTTTTCATTGTCTTATTTGTTCATTTCCCATGACTTGTCCGTGATTCGTCATATCAGTGACCGAACAGCCGTCATGTATCAAGGGAAACTAGTTGAATTGGCACCCACCGACCGTTTGTTTGACAATCCGCTGCATCCTTACACGAAGAAATTATTAGCAGCAGCGCCGATCGCTGATCCTGTGTTAGCAAGAGGTGCGATGGAACAAACGGAGATTCAAAGCACGATTACTTTGACACCATTGTATGAATGGGTCGAAGTTGAACCAGATCATTTTGTGAGGAGAGAAAAACGATGACAGTAGAAACATTGACGATCCATCAAGGAAGCGACAAACTTGAAATGACGACCCCAACTGGCAATTGGGTGTTAGCACGGGAAAAAGGCTATTCGCCAGTCCAAATGCTGGTGAGTGCGGTCGCTGCTTGCGGTGGCTATGTATACGCATCCGTCTTAGAGAATTCAAAAATCACAGCAGAAATCGAAAAGATCGAAGTCAGCTATGACCGAGACGACAACAAAAAAGCCCAACCAGTCAGTGCCATCCACATTCAGTTTTATGCGAAAATCGCTGAAGCCGACCATGACAAAGCGACCCGTTGCCTAAAACTCGTTTCACCAAATTGCCCCGTGATCCAATCATTAGATCCAGCGATCGAAGTGACGGAAACGGTGACGTTTATTTAATCGAAAAAGACTTTGTGTGCCTGAAACCAATAGGCGTACAAAGTCTTTTGGCTCTATAATTTATGGGACTGATGAATCAGAATTGATTCTTCAGCCCCATTTTCATTTTAGGTATTAAAAAACATATCGTTCTCTAGTATGATTAAATCACCACAAAATAAACAACTGAGAGGACGATATGCTATATGAATGATTCTATCAAAAAAATGCTGAGAATAATAGAGAAAGATTTGATGATTACAGAGGTCTCTTACGAGACCCTTCAGAAGAAAAAGACGTTGGTCGTCGATGCTGTTCTCTCGCCTACTCCTCGTGCTTGTAGAAGTTGTGGTTCTACTGTGGTAGATGGAAACGGGAAAGCAATTATAGTGAAAAATGGGAAGAAGGAAACGATTGTCCGTTTTGAACAATAAAATCATATGCCTTTGGTTATGCGCCTAAAAAAGCAGCGCTATACCTGTAAAAACTGTCGCACCCATTGGACTGCTCAAAGTTATTTTGTCCAACCCAGACATTCAATCGCAAATCATGTTAGATATAAAATTGCTTCTTTACTGACTGAAAAAGTATCTTTATCTTTTATTGCGAAAAGCTGTCAGGTATCTTTGACCACCGTTATTCGTACATTGAAAGAGTTTAAAAGCTATTTACCAAAGCAATCTAAGAAGATTCTCCCCAGAGTATTGATGGTTGATGAATTTCGTTCGCATGCTTCTATAGAAGATAAAATGAGCTTTATTTGTGCAGATGGCGAAACAGGAAAATTAATAGATGTTTTGCCTACGCGTAAATTACCTCGATTAACAAGCTATTTCTTAGGTTTTACCAATCCAGAAGAAGTAGAATTCTTGGTGACAGACATGAACGCCGCCTACTTCCAGCTCACCAAACGTGTTCTGCCAAATGCGAAAGTCGTGATTGATCGGTTTCATATTGTCAAACACATGAATCAAGCGTTCAATGAGTTGCGTATCCGTGAAATGAATGAACTTCGTAAAGCCGGACAGAAAAGCCAGGCAGAAAAACTGAAAAAGAACTGGCGCTTTTTGCTAAAAAATCGTGCAAACATCAACCATTATGAATACAAAACATGGAAAAGTTTCCGAGCACCAAAATACCCATTTCTTACTGAAGCAATGATGATTGATCGATTGCTTGAGTTTTCTCCGCCCCTAAAGGAGGCGTATCCCTTTTTTCATGAATTAGTTGAAGCCTTTCGAGACAAAGACCTGACTTATTTTTCTCCTTATTGGCAGAACTTCCCGAAACGTTAGATGACAGCTTTCGGGAAAAGCTTCAAAACCTTCTGACCTATGAAGAAGGCATCACCAACGCAATGATCTATCCTTATTCCAATGGAAAAATAGAAGCGAAGAATACCCACATAAAGACAATGAAACGAGTATCCTACGGATTTAAATCATTTGAGAACATGAGAATTAGAATCTTTTTGATCAATCAATTAATCAATGTAAGATAACAAAAAATCTGAGCCAGAATGTGGTTCATTCTGACTCAGATTTGATTTTGCACAACTCATCAGTCCTTATTGACAAAGAGCCTACTAAGATCTTTAACTTTTACGCCATCCTAATCATTTTTTCGCCCATGAATAATTTTTTCTGTTATTAAGTTAAAACCCTTTTTTAAGATATTGTAAATTAATAAGCATGATTTTAGACTACTGGATTTTTAGAATTGCAACCTAATTTCAATCCGTAACTAGTCTATCTTTTATCAATAATACAAGATAACAAGTGTAGATTAAACGGAGCAGGGACTATAAGTTAAGCTAGATGACGTCTCCCATTAGTTTAAAACTTTATAAGGTGTGAATTGCAATAATCAAGAGGGAAAAAGTTGAGCAAATCTTAAAAAAAGATAATTGAGATTATGATGAGTTTAAAGAGAAGGCTACTAGAAAAAATTTATGACTATTTTACAGCAGAAAATTGCTGTTTTAGATAACGATGATGAAGTGGAAGAATAGGTCTACTCTCTTTTTGTTTTACAGGAAAGAATGATGAATGTGCTGACAAAACTATACTGTTGGATTTTTCTGACATACTAACAACAAGCATCATCCTTAGTAGTTAAATGCAATCAATATAAGCAGTTTAATTTTCACTTGTAACCTGTAAAAATAGGGAAGCTTATGTATATTGGGATATAAAGTATAGCTAGAAATATTGAGCGAATTTTTTATTAGTACACTAAAGATGTTAAGTTGAATCTAAATAAATCAAAGAATTACTTTAGAATTTTCAGTTTAACTTCCGGATCGCTATTCTTCAAATTTGATTTTTAGAGTATAATAGGCAAAAATTCATTTTGAAGGAATGATCAGTATGCCTAAAGTGGCTGTAATGGCGGGAACACCTATTGATACTAGGATGGGAGCTGATCTATTGAACGAAATTTCCTGTGAATTGTTAGAAGTACCTATTTCAGAAAATCCAGCTCAACAGACCTATTTCCAAACACTTCCAGTCTTCGAAAAGATGCACCAAATTGAAGTGAAAATAAAAGATCTACAGAGTAAAAAAATTGATTTACTGTTGGTTTATTGTAATTCACTGAGTGCATCGATTGATTTTGATTTTCTGGCTAAGAAATATTCAATGAAGATTATCACACCATTTCAAGTATATGCGGATTTGGCTCAAAAACACGAGCGTATTGGTGTGTTGACCGCTAATGGTCAAGGAGCGGCTGGAATAGAAAGTGTTTTAGTGCAGCACCATTCAACAATACGAGTTTATAATGTCACGAATCTGGATTGGGTACATGCGGTGGAAGCAAAGATCCACCCTAGTATTATTGTAGAACAATTTGGACTGACGGATTCAATGAGTTTTTTTATGAAAAATCAAGTCGAAGCGATTTTGATCGGTTGTACTCATTTTCCTTATTTTCTTACAGAATATCAGTCCAGAACGAGAATTCCTTGTATCAATCCAGATGATGCATTAATAGAAAAAGTCAAATCAATACTTTAATAAGCATTGGTTTGACACAGACAATAACTTAGGATTTTTTTGTTTTATTTTTTAGCCAAATAAGCATCAATGTGTGTTTTTATTTTTTCAAAGTCTCTCTCCAAAAATAAAATAGTCGGAATCTGAATGACCGGCAAATTACGCTCATTATTAAACGGTCCAAAGGGCTCTGGTAGCACCAATAGATCAATCATATCCTTATCTTTGGTATAATTTGCTGATACGTCATAATACTGAGAGAAAAAAGCTAAAAGATCATCAATGTTACGTCTAGCGCGGGTCGCAAATATTGTGGTAGAACCAACGCCACTATTAGAAGTAAGCATAAAATAGATTTTAGTCATTACGAATTCTCCTTTTTAAATAAAATATAGCGGTAGCTTTATGTTTGACTAACTATGCTTGCAAATAAAGTTAAAATTATAAGAAAAGGGGAATAAGAGCATGTTAAACAAAAGAATAGCAAATAAAAATGATTATAAATTAGTTTTAGAAATTTGGGAGAAGTCAGTAAAGCAAACCCATGATTTTCTAGCTGAAGCAGATTTTAATTTTTATAAAGCAATCATTCCTGAGAACTTAGATGAGGTTAAACTTTATTTATGGGAAGATAACGGAGAAATTGTCGGTTTTAGTGGTGTAAGTGCAGAAGAATTAGTTATGCTATTTCTTGATCCAGATTTTATTGGTAAGCGATATGGTAGTCAAATATTAATTGAGCTGATTGAAACTGAAGATATAAAAAGAATTGATGTTAATAGTCAAAATAAATATGCAAAACATTTTTATTTAAGCCATGGATTTGAAATTGAATCTGAAGAAGACTTAGATGGTTTTGGTAAACCATACCCTATAACGCATTTAGTAAAAAAATAATTCATGAATGGTTTATTACCTGATTGAACATGAATAAAAGTAATATTTTTATTTTGATGGCCTATTTCTAGGTTATGAATTATCCAGATCAAATTTGTGTATTACATTCAGTAATAAGGTGCTTATCTTAGGATCAACTTATGATACTAGCTGACCAAGGATGTACCAGTTATAGAAAATCAGTTAAAGTAAAAATGATAAAAATCTTATGTCAACACTGATTTAGGCTGACCTGTGGGTTAGGAGAAAGACAGGTCGGTAGCTTTTAATACAAAAAATGGCTTGTATGTATCTAGATAGTTAACTGAAATTAGAAATGTTCTTATTTTTAACGGAGTAAGAAAAATAGGCTGCTTTAGGTCTGAATACTTTTTCAATATAATGAAGATATCAAAGGCGACAGGAGTGTTTTTATGAATAAGAATCCTCATAATCTAAAGTTGGTAGCAGTAGATATGGATGGAACATTTGCTCGTACTGATTACACATACGATATCCCAAGGTTCAAGGCTGTTTTATCGCGAATGAAAGCTGTTGATTGTCAATTTGTTGTTGCAAGTGGAAATCAATACTACCAATTGAGATCGTTATTTCCAAATTATTATGATGAATTAAGTTTTGTTGCTGAAAATGGTGCTTTTGTTAAAGATAAAACAGAGGTACTATTTTCAGCCGATATGCCTAGAAAAGCGATCGAGGTGGTCCTTGATTTATGTAAAGACTATCCTGAAGTAAAAAATGTGATGTGTGGTCTGAATAGTGCCTACTGTGAAAGAGGAAAGGTGAGTCAAGCATTTTTTGATCTAACCAATATCTATTACCATAGATTAGAATGGGTAGCTGATTTTGCAGAAGTTCAAGATAAAATTTTAAAATTTGCTCCGACTATGCCTGTTGAAAAAACCGAATTTTACGTTGAATTGTTCCGTGAAAAATTAGCCGGGCTATTAGTACCTACCAGTAGTGGTCATGGTTCTGTAGACTTGATTCTTTCTGAGTGCCATAAAACTTTCGGCTTGAAAATGTTAGTTGAGCGCTTGGGGATTAATCCTGACCAGTGCGTTGCTTTTGGAGATGGGGGCAATGACATTGAGATGTTGGAGTATTGTGGTCTGAGTTATGCAATGGATAATGCAACGGAAGCTGTTAAGCAAGTTGCTAAGCATCAATGTCCTTCAAATGACGAAGACGGTGTTTTAGTGACGCTCGATCGATTGTTCCCTAACACGTAAACACTAGGTAATTCATCAAAAAACCTCGATATAAGAAATATTCGAGGTTTTAAAACTATATTTAGAACAGATTTACGAAGCGTCTGATGAGTCAAAATAGACTTGGACATTGCTATCTAAAATACCACTTTCATTCTTTAAACGAATTGTTTGATTTGATGGAGTTACCTCTAATACTAAATGCCCATTAATAAAGGTAGTATCGTATTCAGATGTTTTAACTGTTGCTTCTTCGCAAGGTATTGTTAAATCATATGCTGGAATATAATGTTGTGTGGAAACTAATAAAAAATGATCACCAATCATACAGCATCCCTCTGCTGAAGAAAATTGATTAGAGCCATCATTTAAAGTTAACAAGAATCCATCCTTTAAACGAGGTACTTGCTTAAATACTTCTGGTTGTACTTCTAAAAATAAATTATCGCTCATTTTCACGACCACCATCGACTTCCACAGTTGAAATTGACATTTTATTTAACACACCTATTCCCCCTTAACTATAACTAAATTCTATATAAAAAATATTCTATTCTCAAATAATTGAACTTTTCAAATCGCCAATTTACTTCGGCTTTATCAGAGCTCATTCATATCAAGAGCGATTAACGCTGTAAAAATTAAACCGAAGATCTGATAAATTTTCTCTATTTTCTACAATATTTAAAACGCTTCCTTAGTCTATTATATATCTATTTCTCTTAGGAGTATGTTTAGATGTTTGAATAATAGTTGCCCAACTTTAAAGGTTATTCTTATAATATTTTACTTCATTTTCCAATAGAAAATTCAAAGGATTACTGGTTTTTCTAAAATAGTTTAGTTTAAATACATAAGTATCCTCCGACACTGTATTAGTTCATAATCATCTAAGTCAAGTCCAGACTCCTGTGTAAAATGCTATACAATGTTTTTACAATTTCTACTTATCAAAATTGATGTATTTTCTTGAAGAATAAATCCATTCATCATGCAGGTCCATAAGAACGGCTCCAATTAAGCGATTGGCTGATGTTTGATTGGGGAAGATGCGAATAATCTTTTCTCTTCTGCGTACTTCTTGATTCAGTCGTTCAATTAGATTGGTACTCTTTAGTCGATTGTGGGAATTTCCTTGTACGGTATATTGAAAGGCGTCTTCGAATCCATCATCCAATGATGCGCAAGCTTTTGAATATTTTGGTTGATCGATATAATCATGAATCAATCGATTTTTAGCCTCACGCGCTAAGTTAATATCTGTGAACTTAAAAATTCCTTTAACAGCTTCTCTGAAAGATCTTGAATTTTTTTTAGGAATGGTGGTAAAGATATTTCTTAGGAAGTGAACTTGGAATCTTTGCCAACTTACGTTGGTGAAGGATTTTCTAATGGCAGAGACTAATCCTTTGTGCGCATCAGAAATAACGAGTTCCGTACCTTGTAAACCGCGTTCTTTTAGGTATTCAAAAAATGTTGTCCAGGTCTCTTCGCTTTCGCCACTTTGAATCATGAAGCCGATAATTTCACGGTCGCCATCTTTGGTTATTCCAATCGCTATATGACAGCTTTTTGAGAGTACTCGATTTTCTTCTCGTACTTTTATATAGAGTACATCGGTCATTAAGTAAGGATAATTTTTTTCTGATAATAAACGATTCTGCCACTCGTTAACCATAGGTTCTAGCTGTTCTGTTAAGCTAGAAACGAAGGACTTAGAGACGGATTTACCACAAAGTTCTTCCACAATTTTTGATACTTTACGAGTTGAAACGCCTGATACATACATTTCCAACATTGAAGCCATGAGGGCTTTTTCGTTTCGTTGATAACGTTCAAACACTGTGGGTGAAAAATGGCCATCACGTGTTCTGGGTACTTTTTATTCTAGCGTGCCTACACGTGTCGTAAAGCTGCGCTCATAATAGCCATTTCGTTGACTTTGTCGGTTTTCTGTTCGTTCATATTCTTTTGCTTGAATATATTCTGTTCGTTGATTTTCCATTAGTTGATTAAATACCGTTGTTAAAATATTTTTAGAAACGTCATCCTTTACAGAATATTCAATAATGCTTTGAATCTCTTCGCTTTTCAGTGTAAAATGTACTTGGGTCATGTAAAAGTCCTCCTGGGTATGTTTTTGTCGTTAAAAACATTGTACCGTAAAAGGACTGTTATATGGCCTTTTTACTTTTACACAATTATACGGACTTTATCCATTTTCAAACATTTTTTAGCTAACCTTTACTTTCCAACTATGTATGCAAACTATTCAACACAAAACAACAATCTATTACTTTGTTAAACTTAGAAATAGATTGTTGTTTTGTGTTTCTATGAATTTTATTAATTACAAAAACTATTTCATGTATGTTTAAGGTATACCCTAAATAGACATCATAATAACATTGAAAAACATGGTTGTCATTTTTCTAGATAAATGGCATAAATTTTCAGCGCTAAGTGACAAAAGCAACTAATTTTTCATGAGAGATTTTTAAATATCTCAATCTATCTCCAAAATTAGTTGCTTTTGTAGCTATAGTTGACTATGAATATGACAAATAATTAGAAAAAACTGTGCCAATTAAGTATAAAAATGACATTTTAGGCCCTACTTTAATGAAATTTTTGTTTGGAGGGAACGACTTCATTCCTTTGATTATTTCAGTTGAATTTAATAGAGAAGCCTGGCGTCTATTAAGAAATAATTTTCTTGATGAGCGTCAATTTTTTTAACGGAAATCTATCCTATACTAAATTCAGTAAAGAAAAAGGAGGAATCAAAGAAAGCTATTTTAAACAAACCAAAATTATAGGAGGAATAAATCATGACTGAAAATAAAGCTACTCAAGAAAGAACACCCCAAGAAAGATTGCAAGAAGAACAAGAACACAAGGAACATGTTCATCATACGAAAATTAATGCAGCGGCCATTGCGGATCATCTTTTAGGCAACATGCATACATTACATGTGAAACTGCACCAATATCACTGGTATGTAAAAGGAGCCAATTTCTTTACGTTGCATGAAAAATTTGAAGAGTTGTATAACGAAAATGAAAAATGGTTCGACAAACTTGCGGAGCGTCTAATTACTTCTGGGCATAAACCTGCTTCGACAACGGTTGAATTTGAAAAATATTCGATGCTTTCGGAAGATGCAGTTAATAAATACGCTAAAGCAGAAGACATGGTTGAAAATATTATCGAGGACTTCAGAAGCACTCGTGACCTAACTATTCGCGCGATTCGTTTAGCTCAAGGCGAGGGTGACGATGCTTTAGAAGATACATTGATTGCTTTTAAAAATGACTTAGACAAGAACATTTGGATGCTGCAAGCGTTCATTGGTAAAGAAGCATTAGAAGATGATGACGCTCTTGATGAGGATGAAGATTAAGGTAAAAGTAGAAGCTGATTTAGGGATTGGAATTCTTTCCAGTCCTTTTTCCATTTTCTTGATGTGCATCAATTTTTTTGTAGTAAGAGACTTATATAATAAAAGCAGCGAATATAAACAAAATAAATAAAGGGGGAGAATGAATTGACTAAACATACCCATCATGAAATTGGCGACCACGCAGCCTGTATCCGCTTGGTTCCAATATTCAATCACTTAGAGGATAGCGCGATGAATTACATTGCTGAAAAAGCCCACACGAAACAGTATCAAAAAGGAGAGTTTCTGTTTCGTTCACAAGAAAAAGAGGATACTTTATATATTATCAATCGTGGGAAAATCCGTATTTATCGATTGGCAGACTCTGGCAAAGAGCAGCTAGTGCGGATCTTGAACCCTGGTGATTTCACCGGAGAATGGACCTTGTTCAACCCGGATGCAGTACACGAGGAATATGCCGAAGCAACCCGAGATACCGTTGTCTGTATGATTCAGCAAAAAGATGTCCAAGATTTTCTGGAACAATACCCAGCTATTTCTTTAAAACTATTGGCGGAAATGTCTAAACGGTTAGAAAGTTCAGAACGTCAAACGACACAAGTAGCCGTGGAGAGTGTCATTACCCGTTTAGTTTTGTTTTTGGCAGAAAATGTGGAACCTGAAATGGGCAACTCTCCCACCATCACCCTGCCGATGGCAAAAAAGGACATTGCTTCCTATTTAGGAACGACACCTGAGACCATCAGTCGCAAATTTGGAGAATTGGAGGACGAAGGATTGATTCAACAGCTGTCTGGGAAAAGGATCAAGATTCAGGATTTAGATGATTTATTGCTTTACAGCGAATAATCGGACACACTTTTTTCTACACGTTGGTGTTCTGTCGCTCTTCATTAACAACGGGACAGAACTCAGTGCTTTTGCTTCCATCTGTCCGTTTTTGGCTTTTTTAAGACAGAACGACCTTCATTCATTGGAAAAATAAAAGCACAAACATGATAACCCTCAAGTTTTTTTGTTTTATTTTTCTTTAAGATAGGGTTGTCGAACAAAACGTAAAAATAAGTAGGGTGAATGTGCATTGTTTTTGGGTGATAGTTGCCATCACGTTGTCAGCAGCGGGGGCATTCTTTGTCGTCCCTTTCACCAAGAACACGATTGGCGGCGAAGCAAAAACGTCTAACGTTGTTGAGGCAGATAGGTTAGCTATGGAAAAAGAAGAGGAAGTTGTAAAAGGAGCCGGCGTAATCGGACACGGAAAAGTGGCGTATTACGAAGCGAGTGACCAGGGAGATAAAAGTGTATTCACTGTTTGGTTTCCATGGAGCTTAGCCGGAATCTTGTTCAGCATCACCATGACTAGAATGACGAGAAAAATTGAAGAAATGGAGCAAATAGAATGGGATTCGTATTAGGCGTTTTGAATCCCCATGTGGTGGAGATTGGTTCTGTTGTGATTCATTGGTATGGAGTCATTATTGCAGCGGGCATATTAGCGGCTCTCCAGTTGAGCACCAAGGAAGCAAAGAAAAAAGGACTGGAAGAGGATACCATTATCGATATGGCCTTATGGGCAATTCCGATTGGACTCCTCGGCGCTCGGCTTTATTATGTGTTATTTGAACTTGGTTATTATCTGCAAAATCCAGGACAAATCCTTGCGATTTGGAATGGCGGCATTGCGATTTATGGGGGATTGATTGCAGGAGGGGGTACGCTATATTGGTATGCAAAGAAAAAAGGTACTTCTTTGGCACTCGTTCTTGATATTTTAGCGCCCAATGTATTGTTAGCCCAGTCCATTGGTCGTTGGGGCAATTTTATGAATCAGGAAGCTCATGGTGGGCCGGTTACTCGTCAATTCTTGGAAAATCTTTATTTACCTGAATTTATCATTGAACAAATGAATATGAATGGTACCTACTACCATCCGACTTTTTTATACGAGTCATTGTGGAGTTTGTTGGGCTTTGTCCTCATCGTCACTATACGGAACCGAAAACAGCTTTTGCGTCAAGGAGAAGTCGCTTTGAGTTACGTTTTGTGGTACTCAGTGGGTCGGTTCTTCATTGAAGGTATGCGAACGGACAGTTTATGGATTGGCGAGTGGATCCGCGTTTCGCAAGCCTTGTCTCTGGCCCTGTTTATTGGCGCGATTGTAGTATGGTTTATACGCAGACAAGATTATCCACCAATTTCTTATTATTCTGATGGCAATAAGGGGCAGAAAAAGACTATTAAGATGGTGAATTGAGCAAAAAGATAAAAAGAAGTGCAAAACTTGATATGCGTCAATTTTCGTTTGCTAAAAGGGAGCTATACTACAGTTGTAAAGAGGAAAAGGCAGTGTTCATTAATCTGCTGCCGATAAAATAAAAACACATAAAGGAGATAGGAATTATGGAAAAAGCTATATTGCAATTAGAAACGTTGTCTTGTCCAAGTTGTATGCAAAAAATTGAAGGTGCCGTAAAATCAGTTAACGGTGTTGATAAAGACAGCATTAAAGTATTATTCAACTCCAGCAAAGTCAAAGCCAATTTTGATTCAGCTGTCACTTCGATTGAAGAGATTCAAAAAGCTATCGAAAACGTAGGCTATCCGGTCCTTAAAGCAAAAGTCAAGGCCGCTTAACAGATTAAATGAACTAGGCAATTCTGGAAGAAAAGCTATTTTTCCAGGATTGCTTTTTTTGTTGCAATCCGATTCGAGGTGCTTAGAAACGATAAAAGAGAACTTTCTAAACTTGATGTCAGTCAATTAATTACTTAGGCAATTATCTTATACTGTGTTTATCAATAAAAGAGAAATTAAATTTGGAGGGAAAAAGCATGCAACAATATATATTAAGCAAGAAAAATGTTATCACCGTCATCAGTGGATTGTTAATCGTACTCGGTTTCTTCAGTCACTTTGTTTTAGAAAACGTAGGACTTTCAGAGTGGTCTTTGATCATCGCCTCTGTCTTTGGGATTACGCCAATTGCCATTCAAGCGTTTCAAGCAATGAAAGTCAAAGTCATCAGTATTGATGTCTTAGTCAGTATTGCAGCGATTGGTGCGCTTTTTATTCAAAACTATGAAGAATCGGCTATTGTCACGTTCTTATTCTTATTCGGACACTACTTGGAACAACGAACATTGAACCAAACGCGATCTGCTATCAAAGAATTGACTGAAATGGCACCCGAAAGCGCCTTGAAACAAATGGATAATGGCGAATTTGAAGAAGTAGAAGTGGATGATATAGATGAAGGGGATATCTTGCTCGTTAAAACGGGTGCGAAAGTTCCAGTAGATGGCATAGTCCTTACGGGTGAAGGGCATATCAATGAAGCTAGCATTACAGGTGAAGCTGTTCCAGTCAACAAGCTAGCTGATGCAGAAGTTTTTGCAGGAACCATTTTAGAAAACGGAACGATTCAAATCAGAGCTGACCGAGTTGGTGAGGACACCACATTTGGAAAAATTATTGAACTCGTGGAAGAAGCACAAGATTCTAAATCCGAAGCGGAACGGTTCATTGATCGCTTTTCTAAATACTACACACCAGCTGTCTTGGTTCTGGCAATTGTTGTATGGGCGTTCAGTCAAAATATTGAGTTAGCAATCACCATCTTGGTTCTAGGTTGCCCAGGCGCATTAGTTATCGGAGTGCCTGTCTCAAACGTTGCCGGTATTGGGAATGGTGCTCGTAACGGTGTTCTTTTAAAAGGGAGTGAAGTCATTCAAGACTTCAGCAATGTGGATACAATTGTATTTGATAAGACAGGTACTTTAACTGTCGGAAACCCAACCGTTGCAGCGACTGAACTGTATGAAAAAGATCCTGCTGAAACGCTTGGCTATCTGGCCAGTGTGGAACGGGAATCAGATCATCCATTAGCAAAAGCGGTCTTAAATCAAATTGGAGAAACAAACTTTTATCCTGTTGAAGGAACTGAAGTCGTGAAAGGCGGCGGAATCGTTTCAAGTGTAGCTGGACATAGAGTGGCTGTTGGGAATGTGGCCTTGATGGAAAAAGAAAATGTCACTCTCAGCAAAAAGGTGCAAAAAGATATCAAACGGTTTGAACAACATGGGAACTCTCTCGTTTTGACAGCGGTCGACGGTGAATTAAAAGTACTGATGGGCATTCGCGATCAAGTCCGTCCGGGTGTGAAAGCTAATTTGCAGGAATTAAAAGACTTGGGCGTGAAAAATCTAGTCGTTCTTTCAGGAGATAACCAAGGAACCGTTGATGTGGTCGCCGGCGAACTTGGTTTGACCGAAGCTCACGGCCACATGTTGCCGGAAGACAAATCGGCTTATATCGGAAAACTTCAACAACGTGGTCAAATTGTAGCCTTTGTTGGAGATGGCGTTAACGATAGTCCGTCCTTAGCTTTAGCAGACATTGGAATCGCAATGGGAAGCGGAACGGACGTAGCGATTGAAACATCCGATGTCGTTTTAATGAACTCGAACTTCAGCAACTTGCCTCACGCATTAGGATTAGTAAAAGCCACCGCAAATAATATGAAACAAAATATCGTGATTTCAATTGGAGTAGTGTTGGTCTTGTTGACCAGCGTCTTCTTCAGCGAATGGATGAATATGTCTATCGGAATGTTGGTTCATGAAGGTAGTATCTTGGTGGTAATTTTCAATGGCATGAGATTAATGAAGTATAAGTTGAAAGGTCGAAAAGAACAAAAAGAAGTATCAGCACCTGCAGAGAAAGTAAAAATATCTTAAGAATAAATTAGAAGAGGCTGAGACAATAGTCCATCCTTGAAATGACAAAAGCGGAAACTCAGATTTTTAAATCTGGGATTTTCCGCTTTTTTGAGTTCTTGAAAAAAAATAAGAGTATAGAGTATGTTCTTTATAAAATTAATTTTCGTGTAAATGATTAAAAAATTTAATAATAAAATTTAAATTCCTATTAAGTTGTAACACATGAAATTGCTTATAATAGTGTATTGAAATTAAGGTAGATTGACAAACGAGTGATCAAATAGATATACTACCTTCAAACGACCGTTTGAATGTGAGGTGAGATGAATGGAAAAAGTTTGCCAAGTGACTATCGTACATAAAGAAAAAGTAAATGTAATAAAAAAAAAATTGGATCAAAAAGATTTTTCAAACTTACTTGTGTTAGGGAAATGTTTCAGCGATTCTTCTAGAATTAAAATTTTTTATGCTTTAGAAACCTATAAGGAAATGTGTGTCTGTGATTTAGCAGAAATACTTAATGCTAGTGTCGCTACAACGTCACACCATTTACGTTTTTTAAAAAAACATGGAATGGCAAAATCACGTCAAGATGGAAAAGTAGTTTATTACTCTTTAGCGAATGAAGACATCCTTTCCGCTATTCATGTTTTTTTAAAGTTATCAGAAAATCTATCTATGAAATCTTAGTTTGGAGGAAGTTATTTTGTTACAAAGTATTTTTTCAGCTATCGCTGTTTATATTTCTACCAGCATTGATTATTTGTTTATCTTGCTGATTATTTTTTCTCAAAGTCATACAAAAAAAGGGCTCCGTCAGATTTTTTGGGGTCAATATCTAGGAACAGGTATCTTAGTAGCCGTAAGTTTATTTGCAGCATATGTGCTGAATTTCATTCCGCAAGATTGGATCATTGGGCTTCTCGGTCTAATTCCGATTTTCTTAGGAATCAGAGTGGCATTGGTTGGCGAAGAGGAGGAAGAAGAAGAGGAAGTCGTTGAAAAGCTTGAATCAAGAGGAACAAACCGCTTCTTTTGGACCGTTGCCTTAATAACAATTGCTTCTGGTGGCGATAACTTAGGGATTTATATTCCTTACTTTGCCTCGTTATCTTTTTCAGAGATTGTCACCGCTCTAATCGTATTTGCTATTTCTGTTGCGGTTCTTTGCTATATCAGTTACAAATTAGCCAAGATTTCTTTTGTTTCCGAAACCTTAGAAAAATATGAACGAATCCTTGTTCCTATAGTGTTTATTGGCTTAGGAATTTATATATTGATCGAAAATGGTACGATTCAAACTGTATTGAGTTTATTTAATTAATAAATAGTTTGATTGTTAGTACAAAAAAAGACAGCGATTAAAACTCGTTGTCTTTTTTTTGTACTAACAGATTGGCGCATTATCTAAGTAATATAATTCGATACATGAAATTACATAAAATCATGTATCAAGAATCCTATCCTTATAGGGTTCTTTTTTTTTACTCCCCCTAAACACACGATTTCGTGTTGTAATAACTATAATCATGTATTCGAACAGACTAAAAAGGAGGGATTGTCATGGGCTATAATGTTCAGCCACTACGGTCGCAACAGGAGATTAATGATTTTTTATTTTGCCTGCGACGGAATAAAAATGCGGAACGTGACGTTTTCTTGTTTCTAATTGGAATTAACAGCGGTCTGCGCATGTCCGACATCGTTAAACTCAAGAAAAAAGACGTGATTACCTCAAAAAACCCGCGCATCGTGGAGCAAAAGACAGGGAAAACACGCATTTTATACTTAAGCAGCTTACAGGACTTGATTCACGGCTATACCGCACCCTTAGATCCGGAGGCTTACTTGTTTCCCAGTACTAAGGGCGGCCATTTAGAAGTCAATACGGTCTACCAGATGTTTCAAAAGGTCGCGAAGCTGTTAGGAAGGGACGATATCGGCACCCACACCCTACGAAAAACCTTTGGTTACCACTATTACAAGAAAACCAAAGACGTGGCCACCTTAATGGAAATCTTTGGTCACAGCAGCGAGAAGATTACCAAACGCTACATCGGAATTAATGAAGATGAAATCAGTGAAACGTTATTAAATTTTCGGTTAGGTTTTTGATTGTATTATATAATAGATAAGCACAGTAAGACGGTTATAATCACCCACAGTATTGGACAAATCAACCTTTTTTTGGTATATTATATATACAAATGAGAGCAGGCTCATAGTCAACTTGATATAAATCCGGAACATAAGGGTCCGGCGGGTGGCGAGCACCAAAACTAAACTCGATACAAATCCGGAACGTAAGGGTCCGGCGGGTGGCAAGCACCAAAACTAAACCTGTACAAAAGGCTGCTCTTTTGAGCAGCTTTTTTTATTGGGAAAAAGGAGCATTCTTCGCACGCGGCAAAAAAAGAATACAAACGCATGTCTATAAAAGAGACAACCCAAATTACCAGACAGTTAAACGCGATTTATAAGGCTGCTCATCTCTTACAAGAACATTTTGTAGATAAAAAAGTATCCTTTGTCGGAGAAGTCTCAACGGTAGCGATTATTTTTTCGACAACTAATTTTATGCACCTCTGTGGCATTGATTATCGCAGAGGCACACACTTGTTTTTTCAAGATGCCTTAGACAGGAAAATAAATTTACAGGATATTCAAATCAAAACGGATGGGACGACCTTTCAGAAATTACAAGTAATAGGTAGCCTTGATTTATTATTGGGGAAGCATATTTCTATTGTTGGCAGAGGTGTTTACTCTTCTCTTCGCTATGATGCAGCTATTCGAACAAGGAAAAAAATATTGGCTCTGTCTTTGAAACAAAACGGATTAATCTATATCCCTATCTCTTTGTTAAACCTATCATCAAAGGAAATTGGACCTGGACAAAAAGTTACTGGCATTTTTAGCGAGGATTTAACATCCGGGGAACTTAAAATGATTATGGAAGTCATCGATTAATCATTAATAGTGATATGCGACGTCATTTTGAAGTAATTATTCTATTTTGGGTTATAAAATAAAGCATTTTAAGACGATTTCAAATCATTCATGTGGGTTATTTATCACGGATGAGCTTGAAATCGTCTTTTATACGTATCAAATTGAAATGTTCGGCATACAATCTATCGTTGTTACTACATTACTAATTGTCACTTGTTAAGGAACTTGGATCCTTTCTAAACATTCCCTAGAGATAAATTTTACTTTATCCCTCCGTTAATATCCAATTTAAGCACCTTTCCGATTCAGGGTTAATTTGCATATCAAGTGCAGCTTGTGTTCTAGTAAGATTAGCCCTTTTAGTCCGGCTGAGTTGACTTATGGATATAAGATATGGTCATAGCAAATAGATACTACGTATAGTCTGTTAATTTAGTGTCATTAATCTTAAGTTGGATAGGCTACAATTAACTAGACAGAAAAATTAAGGTGTGTAGACTAGAAGAA
>ERZ507072.548-NODE-548-length-24341-cov-4.682780_pt1 | contig 24341 bp, 17 predicted proteins | sample MGYA00512864_ERZ507072 | MGnify/ENA metagenome assembly ERZ507072 | reverse complement strand
GCGAGCACAATGAAACCGCCCGCCACGCACTGACCAAAGACCGTGAAGATCATCAGCGGCCATTCATGCCATCCACTTCCCATCTCACACCTCCTTCGGGTTTGCCAGGTAGCCGGTGGTGTCACCAGTAGGACGGCTGTTGGCGTTAGGTTTAATCACAATGCTCGGCTTCGTGAAGTGCGCAGACGGCAGCGGCGCCACTGCGGCAAGCTGACCGTGTTTTTGACGCAGCTCTTCAATCGGGCCGAAGTCCAGCGCGCGCAGCGGGCAGGACTCGACGCAAATCGGCTTTTTGCCATCCGCCACGCGGGTGTGGCAACCGTCGCATTTTGTCATATGACCTTTGGCGGCGTTGTACTGCGGCGCGCCGTACGGGCACGCCATGTGGCAGTACCGACAGCCGATGCAGACATCTTCATCCACCACCACAAAGCCGTCTTCACGCTTGTGCATCGCCCCGCTCGGGCAGACCTTGGTGCAGGCCGGATCTTCACAGTGGTTGCAGGCAATCGACAGGTAATAGGCAAAGACGTTCTGATGCCAGACGCCGTTATCTTCCTGCCAGTCGCCACCGGCGTATTCGTAGATGCGGCGGAAGCTGACGTCAGGAGTCAGGTCTTTGTAATCTTTACAGGCCAGCTCGCAGGTTTTGCACCCGGTGCAACGGCTGGAATCAATAAAAAATCCATACTGGGTTGTCATCGGCTACTCCTTAAACCTTTTCAACCTGGACAAGGTTTGTGTGGGATGGGTTGCCCTTCGCCAGCGGCGACGGACGCTGCGTGGTCAGCACGTTAATACTGCCCGCCTGGTCGATGCGGTTGGCATCAGGGCTGTACCAGGCCCCTTCCCCCAGCGCCACCACGCCTGGCATCATGCGCGGCGTCACTTTGGCTTCAATGTGCACCTCGCCGCGCCCGTTGAAGATACGCACGCGATCGCCATTGCTGATGCCGCGTGCTTTGGCATCCATCGGGTTGATCCACATCTCCTGACGGCAGGCGGCCTTAAGTACGTCGACGTTGCCGTAGGTGGAGTGCACGCGCGCTTTGTAGTGGAAACCGGTCAGCTGCAGCGGGAATTTCGCCGTCAGCGGATCGTTGTAGTTCTCAAAACCCGGCGTGTAGATCGGCAGCGGATCGATAACGTCCCCTTCCGGCAGCTCCCAGGTCGACGCGATTTTTGCCAGCTCTTCGGAGTAGATTTCGATTTTGCCCGACGGCGTGGTCAGCGGGTTCGCCTGCGGATCTTCACGGAACGCTTTGTACGCCACGTGGTGCCCTTCCGGATCGCGCTGTTTGTACATACCCTGCTTGCGGAAGGTATCGAAATCAGGCAGATCAGGGACCGCCTTACGGGAGAGTTCATGCAGATGGCGCATCCACCCTTCCTGTGTACGCCCCTCGGTAAACTGCTGCTCAACGCCAAGACGTTTCGCCAGTTCAGAGGTCATCTCATAGATGGTTTTGCACTCGAAGCGCGGCTTGATGGCCTGATCCGTAAAAATCACGTAGGACATGTTGCCGCAGGAGGCGTCCAGCGCGAAATCCATCTGCTCAGAGGCGGTGCAGTCCGGCAGCAGGATATCGGCGTATTTCGCCGAGGAGGTCATGTGGCAGTCGATCACCACAATCATCTCGCACTTCTTATCATCCTGCAGGATTTCATGGGTGCGGTTGATTTCGGAGTGCTGGTTGATGAGACAGTTACCGGCATAGTTCCAGATCATCTTGATTGGCACGTCCAGCTTGTCCTTGCCGCGCACGCCGTCGCGCAGGGCGGTCATTTCCGGGCCGCGTTCGATCGCATCGGTCCACATAAACATGGAGATGCTGGTCTGAACAGGGTTATCCAGCGTCGGCATACGTTCAAACGGCACTTCATACGAGCCTTCACGCGCGCCGGTGTTACCGCCGTGAATACCGACGTTGCCGGTTAGAATGGAGAGCATGGAGATGGCACGGGTCGCGATTTCGCCGTTCGCATGGCGCTGCGGTCCCCAGCCCTGGCTGATGTAGGCCGGTTTGGCCGAGCCAATCTCGCGCGCCAGCTGAACGATACGCTCCACCGGAATACCGGTGATGGTGGACGCCCACTCGGGCGTTTTCGCCACGCCGTCGCTGCCCTGCCCGAGAATATACGCCTTGTAGTGACCGTTAGCAGGCGCGCTGGCTGGCAGGGTTTTCTCGTCATAGCCGACGCAGTATTTATCCAGGAAAGCCTGATCGACGAGGTTTTCTGTGATCATCACCCATGCCAGCGCTGACACTAATGCCGCATCGGTACCCGGACGGATTGGGATCCACTCGTCTTCACGTCCGGCGCCGGTGTCGGTATAGCGCGGATCGATGATGATCATGCGGGCATTGGATTTTGCGCGGGCCTATTCCAGGTAGTAGGTTACCCCGCCGCCGCTCATGCGGGTTTCGCCCGGGTTGTTACCAAACAGCACGACCAGCTTACTGTTTTCGATATCGGACGGGCTGTTGCCGTCCGCCCAGCCGCCGTATGTGTAGTTCAGGCCAGCAGCAATCTGCGCCGATGAGTAGTCGCCGTAGTGATTAAGATAACCGCCGCAGCAGTTCATCAGGCGCGCCACCAGCGTTTTTCCCGGCGGCCAGGAGCGGGTCAGCGTGCCGCCGAGCGTCCCGGTGCCGTAGTTCAGGTAGATGGATTCGTTGCCGTACTCTTTGATAAGGCGCTGCATATTGGTGGCGATGATGTCATAGGCTTCGTCCCAGCTAATGCGCTCGAACTTCCCTTCCCCACGCTTACCGACGCGCTTCATCGGATATTTCAGGCGGTCCGGATTATACACGCGACGACGCATGGAGCGGCCGCGCAGACAGGCGCGAACCTGATGTAACCCTTCATAGTTATCGTCCCCGGTATTGTCGGTTTCGACATATTTAATTTCGCCATCCACCACGTGCATACGCAGCGGACAACGGCTACCGCAGTTAACGGTACAGGCACTCCACACCACTTTTTCCGGAGCTGAAGCTGGGGATAATGCATCCGCCGCTGAAGCCAGTCGGGTAAAAGGGAGCGTGAAGGCGCTGCTGGCTACGGCCAGGCCGCCTATTGCCGTGGTTTTCATCAACCCACGGCGAGTGACCTCGGCAGCCATTAATGCTTCAGGCGCGTTGATTTTCATAGAGACTCACTTTGGTTGCTCACAAAGAAAAGAGTGGCGGCGCAAACCGCTATGTAGTTTTATATACAACGAATTTTTACGTAATCAGCTTTTTATGCTGACTTTCATTCGGAGGAGTATTACTACTTTAGAGGGAGGGGGTATTGCGTCGTGTCAATTCAGCGGCATAAAAAAAGCGCCTAAAGGCGCTTTTTTGTTGTGAGGCAAAGAATTAGCCGATGTACTGCTGGCCTTTCATGTATGGACGCAACACTTCAGGGATCTCAATACGACCGTCTGCCTGCTGATAGTTTTCCAGCACGGCAACCAGCGTACGGCCCACAGCCAGACCAGAACCGTTCAGGGTATGCACCAGACGGGTTTTCTTGTCAGATTTGCTGCGGCAGCGTGCCTGCATACGACGCGCCTGGAAATCCCAGACGTTAGAGCAGGAGGAGATTTCACGGTAGGTGTTCTGCGCAGGCACCCACACTTCCAGATCGAAGGTTTTGCAGGCGCCAAAGCCCATATCACCGGTGCACAGGGCCATACGACGGTACGGCAGACCCAGCAGCTCCAGCACTTTCTCAGCGTGGCCGGTCATCTCTTCCAGCGCGTCCATGGACTCTTCAGGACGGACGATCTGCACCATCTCAACTTTGTCGAACTGGTGCATACGGATCAGACCGCGCGTGTCGCGACCGTAAGAACCTGCTTCAGAACGGAAGCACGGAGAGTGTGCCGTCAGCTTAATTGGCAGGTCGTCTTCATCGATGATCTCATCACGCACGAGGTTAGTCAGCGGCACTTCAGCGGTTGGGATCAGCGCGTAGTTGCTGCTGTCTGCTTCCTCGTCCAGCGGACGGGTATGGAACAGATCGCCTGCAAATTTCGGCAGCTGACCCGTACCGTACAGCGTATCGTGGTTGACCAGATACGGCACGTAGGTTTCGCTGTAGCCATGCTGCTCGGTGTGCAGATCCAGCATGAACTGCGCCAGTGCGCGGTGCAGATGGGCAATCTGGCCTTTCATCACCACAAAACGGGAGCCGGTCAGCTTAACCGCTGCAGCAAAGTCCAGGCCCGCGTGCATTTCGCCCAGCGTCACGTGATCGCGCACTTCGAAGTCAAACTCACGAGGCGTACCCCAGCGTTTCACTTCAACGTTGTCATTTTCATCTTTGCCGACAGGCACGCTGTCGTCAGGAATATTCGGGATAGCCAGGGCAATATCACGAATCTCGGCCTGAAGAACGTCCAGCTCAGCTTTTGCCTGATCCAGTTCTTCACCCAGTTTGTTCACTTCCAGGCGTAATGGCTCAATATCTTCCCCGCGCGCTTTCGCCTGGCCGATGGATTTCGATCGAGAATTACGCTCTGCCTGCAGATTTTCAGTTTGTACCTGCAGAACTTTACGACGCTCTTCGAGAGCGCGCAGCTTATCTACATCCAGCTTAAAGCCCCGGCGTGCCAGTTTTTCAGCGACTGCGTCTGGCTCATTACGCAGCAGATTGGGATCGAGCATGCTTATCCTGTGCTTATCGAATTAAAATAGGAAAATGTGACCACAGCCTGCGGCCACAAGGATACTATGCCAACATTACCGCAACGATTGAACTAACGGTAGCGTTTTATAGGGCTATTTTGATCCTGTCCGGCGAGCCAGGTGAGCTTTTCACCAATCTTGCCTTCAAGACCTCTGTTTGTGGGGTAATAATAGCGCGTTTGTGCCATCTCCTGCGGGAAATATTCCTCCCCGGCAGCGTAGGCGTTGGGTTCATCATGAGCGTAACGATACTCCTGCCCATACCCCATCTCTTTCATCAGTTTGGTCGGCGCGTTACGCAGATGAACCGGCACATCGTAGTCCGGGCGTTCGCGCGCATCCGACATCGCCGCTTTGAAAGCGGTATATACCGCATTACTTTTCGGCGCGCAGGCCAGATAAACAATCGCCTGCGCAATGGCACGTTCGCCTTCCGCGGGTCCAACGCAGGTGAAGCAGTCCCAGGCCGACAGCGCGACCTGCATGGCGCGAGGATCGGCATTGCCGACATCTTCTGACGCAATCGCCAGACAGCGACGCGCGACATATAACGGATCGCCGCCCGCAGTGATAATGCGCGCGTACCAGTAAAGCGCCGCATCCGGCGCGCTGCCGCGCACGGACTTATGCAGCGCCGAGATCAGGTCGTAAAAACGGTCGCCTTTGTTATCGAAACGCGCGCTGCGTTCACCCGCAATTTCGGTGAGCAGTTCCTGCTTCAGCACCCGCTTCCCGGCATCGTCGACTTCGGCCATATCGGCCATCATTTCCAGCGTATTCAGCGCCCGACGCGCATCGCCGTTGACCAGCTCGGCGATCGCATGACGCGTGTCGTCAGGCAGAACGATATCCTGTCCGCCGTAGCCGCGCGCTTTGTCGTCCATCGCCTGGGTGAGAACCTTTTCGATATCTTCGGTGGTCAGCGATTTGAGCAGGTAAACGCGCGCGCGGGAAAGCAGCGCCGAGTTCAGTTCAAACGATGGGTTTTCGGTGGTCGCGCCGATGAAGAAGATCGTGCCGTCTTCAATATGCGGCAGGAAGGCATCCTGCTGGCTCTTGTTGAAGCGGTGGACTTCGTCCACGAAGAGGATGGTGCGACGTCCGGCATTGCGGTTCTGCCGCGCACGCTCGATCGCCTCACGGATCTCTTTCACGCCGGAGGTGACCGCCGAGATGCGTTCAACGTCCGCGTTGGCATAGCGGGCGATCACTTCTGCAAGCGTGGTCTTGCCGGTGCCAGGGGGGCCCCAGAGGATCATGGAGTGAAGATGCCCGGCCTCAATGGCGCGCGGCAATGGCTTACCGGCAGCCAGCAGGTGCTGCTGGCCGATGTACTGCGCTAAATTTTCTGGCCGCATACGAGCGGCCAGAGGTTGAAACGCGTTATCTGAAAAATCGAGCGACAGATTGCCCACTCACGCCTCTTACTTATTGCGTTGGTCGTCCACCGTTACGCCCTGCGGCGGGGTAAAGGTGAATTTCGATGCATCAACGGCGCCGTTCTGCTGAGATTTAAGCTGGTAGCTGCTGCGCTGATCGTCCTGCTCAACCGCGCCGAACTGATTAATGGTACCGTTGGTGCTTACGTTAATGGTGAACTGCTTCAGGTTGCCGTTGCTGCCTTTCGGCGTCAGGACAAACTCGTCACCCGTCTGTTTAATATTGTACTGCTGCCAGTCGCTGGACTGGTTACGGGCAATCAGCATAAACGGTGTATTGCTGGTGGCATCTTTCAGCCAGGTCGCCGTTGCCTGCTCAACGAACGGGTTGAAGAACCATAAGGTTTTACCGTCAGAGACCAGGATGCTTTCATCCGGCTGGGTCATGTGCCAGTTGAACAGATTCGGGCGTTTTACCCACAAATCTCCCTGACCTTCCTGCACCGCGTTGCCGCTGCCGTCCGTCACTTTTTGCGTGAAGCTGGCGTGGAAGCTGCTTACTTTATCCAGTCGGCTTTTAAGGTCGCTGGCTGCATCAGCCCAGACGCTGCTGGCGACAAAACTGGTGAGTAATGCACAGGCGATGGCGATTTTTTTCATTGTTATTCCTTAAAATACGTCTTCCCGATATGGGGTTTCCGTCTTCTATTCTGGACCTGCCCGAAGGCAGGCGACAGAAGAAAATGCTTAATTTTGGCTGATTTACCCTTCTTTGCAATCGCTGAAGGTTAATCAAACGGCGGCGGCGCCAGCACCTCGCGGTTACCGTTATGCCCCTGCTCGCTCACAATGCCCTGCGCTTCCATCTGCTCGATGATGCGCGCCGCGCGGTTATAGCCGATGCGGAACTGACGCTGCACGCCTGAGATGGACGCTTTGCGTTTTTCGGTAACGAAGTTAACCGCCTGATCGAATAACGGATCCAGCTCTTCGCCGCCGTCGAAGCCACCGCCGCCGCCTTCGCTTTCCGTGTCGCTGGTAATACCGTCAACGTATTGCGGACGACCGCGCGCCTTCCAGTCCTGCACGACGGCGTGTACTTCCTCATCGCGGACGAACGCACCGTGGACACGCACCGGAGAGGTGGAGTTCGGGCCGGAATAGAGCATATCACCCATACCCAACAGCGACTCTGCGCCGCCCTGATCAAGAATGGTACGTGAGTCAATTTTACTGGATACGGTAAAGGCGATACGCGTCGGGATGTTCGCTTTGATAAGACCAGTGATCACGTCCACGGAAGGACGCTGGGTCGCGAGCACAAGGTGAATACCGGCCGCACGCGCTTTCTGCGCCAGACGGGCAATCAGCTCTTCCACTTTCTTACCGACGGTCATCATCAGGTCAGCAAATTCATCGACCAGCACGACGATATAAGGCAGTTTTTCCAGCACCGGATGCTGGGCATCCATGCTGTCACCCGGCTTCCAGTAAGGATCCGGGATTGGACGTCCCATGCGCACAGCCTGGGCGATTTTCTCGTTATAACCGGCCAGGTTACGCACGCCCAACGCAGACATTAGCTTGTAGCGGCGTTCCATCTCGTTGACGCTCCAGCGCAGGGCGTTGGCGGCGTCCTTCATGTCGGTAACCACTTCGGTTAGCAGATGTGGGATGCCTTCGTAGACCGACAGTTCGAGCATTTTCGGGTCGATCATGATGAAACGCACATCTTCCGGCTGCGCTTTATAGAGCATGCTGAGGATCATGGCGTTCACCCCGACAGACTTACCGGAGCCGGTGGTACCCGCAACCAGCAGGTGAGGCATTTTGGCGAGATCTGCCACCACCGGATCGCCTGCGATATCTTTACCCAGCACCACGGTCAGCGGGGACGGGTTATCGCGGAACTTGGTGTTATCCAGCACTTCACGCAGGTAGACGGTCTGACGTTTCTTGTTCGGCAGCTCGAGGCCAACGTAAGGCTTGCCCGGAATCACTTCCACCACACGTACCGCCACGGTCGACAGAGAACGCGCCAGGTCGCGGGACAGGTTGGAAATACGCGCGGCTTTAACGCCGGGCGCCAGGTTCAGTTCAAAACGGGTGATAACAGGACCCGGCGAGTAGTTCACCACGTCTGCCTTGATGCGGAAGTCAGCCAGACGCGCTTCCACCAGACGCGCCATCTGCTCAAGCGCGAAGGTATCAACCGGCTCCACTTCTGACGGCGGCGGCGTTAACAGATCCAGAGACGGCAGCGGCGTGCTTGGACGCTGCAGCGGACGGCTGTCACCGTTACGCATCAGCAGCGGGTGAATCAGACTTTCCTGCGGCTGAGGCGCAGGCTGCTGGAACTGTGGTGGCTGCTGCGGTTGCTGAACAGGTTGATGCGGCTGCGCATACGGCTGCTGAACAGGCTGCTGCGGCTGCACGTAGGCTTGTGGTGCTGGCTGCTGACGCACAGGCTCCGCTTCCGGCATCACGCTCGGGGTAAATAAAGGCTCGCTCGGGCCATCATCCACCAGATCCTTCATCGGCGAGAATTCAAAATCAGACAGCGAGAACGGATTTGCGCCAGCCGGTTGCTCACCGGAATAGCGCTGCTGCTGGGTGGCGGCAAACTGGCGCGCCAGTTCTGCTTCAGCCGCGTCCTCTTCGTCTTCCAGCACCGGTTCATCGTGCTGGTATTCTTCACCGTAGCGCTGATTCTGCTGCGCAGCGAACTGACGGGCCAGCTCGTCCTGCTGCATTTCATCGGCGTCATCTTCGTACTCAGGCTCGCGCGCTTTCTCTTCGGCCATACGCTGGGAAGGCAGCTTGATGCCATAAGAGGCAAGCTCACGGCGGGTTGGAACGCGAACGCGGTTAGGGCGAGGCAGTTGCGGACCAATCCCCTCCTTCACCTGAGGACGTGGCGTGCCCCCTGTTGCCAGGCTAAAGACAGGTGCAGCTACGGCAGCGGCAGCGGCAGCGGCAGCGGTAGCCTGCTTCACGCTTTCCGCTACGGGTGCGACTGCAGGCGTCGGGTCGATCGGTGGAACGGAAACAGAAGGCGCTTTCGTCACCGGCTCCTGCACCGGTTCAGGCACAGGCTGGTACCAGGCCGCCAGCTGCTCGCGTTCACGCGCACGACGCTCTTCAACTTCTTCAAAATAGTACATCGGTGGACGAGAGGGTTTTACCTCTTCCACGATTTCAGGTTCAGGCTCCGGCTCTACATAAGGCTGCACAGGTTCAACCGGCTCAGGCACATACCCCTGATAAGGTTGGGCCACAGGCTGTTCATAGTGCGGGTAATCTTGCGGTTCATACGCAGGCTGCGGCGGCTGATACGGCTGCTGCCACTGCTCCTGCTGTACAGGGATGTAGCTTTCAGGTTCAGGCGCGATAACGGGCTCCGGCGTGTGAACGCCCGGCGCAGTCTGCCAGTCAACCTGAGGCTGCTGAATAACGGATTCCGGTGGCGAAACCGGCGCGGATGGCGTCACGGCGTCGACAGGCGCGGCATACGCCTGCGCAGCGGTCGTCGCGGCTGCGGCGGCCGCAACCGGCTCGGTAACCGAATGGCCATTTAACAGCGGATCGTATTCGTCGAAGTCACCCGGAGTGGCCCGGCTGCCGGAGAAGAGCACATCGTCAGGATCGACGGCGACACCCGCCGCGCGATACGCTACCTGCTCGTCTTCATCCATGCGTTTACCGGAGAAGAGCGCCGCATCGGTTTTACGACCCAGCGGGTTGGCAAATTTCTCAGCAACACGCTGACGACGGGCCAGCGCGCTGCGCAGAATACGCGCACGACGAGACTCGCGACGCTGCACAGGCGCGTCATCTTCCTCTTCATCTTCGTATTCTTCTTCATCAACCCACGTATCGTCACGGCGAGTACGGTTGCTGGCGAAAGTCAGAATGGTGAGGATAAAACTTCCGATCTTCTCGGCAATGCTCACCCAGGACCAGCCGGTAAACAGCGTCAGCCCGGCCGCCCAGATACACAGCAGCGCCAGCGTGCCGCCGCTGCTGTGCAGCATCGGCTGCAGTGCAGAACTGAGTAAACTGCCGATCACCCCGCCAGAGGCGAAGTACCAGATATCATCTGCATTGATTGCCGCCAGCCCGCACGAGGTGAGGATCAGCGCCAGCGCGCCAATCAGGCGCAGCGACAAGGCAAAATAGTCGATGTAATCATCGTTCTGACGATGACGCCACGCAAACCAGCATCCGCCAATGATAATGACGGGAAGGGTGTAGGCCATCACACCGAAAATGAAGAACAGCGTGTCCGCAAGCCAGGCACCGGGGACACCGCCTAAATTATGGATAGGCTCATGCCATGCAGTTTGTGACCAGCTGGGATCTGAGGGGTTGAAACTGAGTAAGGCTGCCATCAGCCAGACGGCAAAAAGGGCAATAACAATCAGCAAAGCCTCGAGGAGACGACGTCCGCTGCTTAGCTTCGATAGTGTGACTTCTTTGTCTTCAGTGTATTCCTGGCTCAAAAAAGGCTCTCCAGGTATCAGGCATATCCTGCCTTTTTGCTAAAACGGACAACAGCGCCGGGACTCCCCGGCACTGTTGCTGTATGGATCAACAGGAGTGTAATCAAACTACGCTGATTTTGCACCTGTTCCGTGTTAGCGCGTCTTAATAACCAGACGATTGCTCTGTTTGACCTCTTCCATCACCACATACGTACGGGTGTCGTTCACGCCTGGCAGACGCAGCAGGGTTTCCCCCAGCAGCTTACGGTAGGCGGACATATCAGGCACACGGGTTTTCAACAGGTAGTCGAAATCACCGGATACCAGATGACACTCTTGAATTTCTTCAAGTTTTTGTACAGCGGCGTTAAATTGCTCAAACACATCCGGCGCACCACGATTCAGAGTAATCTCAACAAATACCAGAAGTGAGGCATCCAGATAATGCGGGTTCAGCAGAGCAGTGTAGCCCTGAATGAAACCCTGTCTTTCCAGTCGGCGCACACGCTCAAGGCACGGCGTCGGGGAAAGTCCCACACGTTTTGAAAGCTCGACGTTGGAAATACGCCCATCCTTTTGCAATTCATTAAGAATGTTACGATCGATACGGTCGAGATCTTTGCCAGGGCGCTTCTTGCTATCTACCATTATTATTGTCTCTCTGTATTCCTTCCCTACTCCTGCCTGGACCCTGTGCACATCACTGTTCAGAGCCTGTACCCGTTAGTCATCACATCGCCTGGTTTTGTATTAGACGCGATGCGGATTCGGGTTCTGTTGGTAAGAAGACCGTTGCCCGAAGGCAGTCACCGACATCACGTATGGCGTCTGTCCACGCCATGCGTAGATTTCACTGACCCGATAAAAATGGCATTTACGTGCATGCCTATGCGGCATACGGTTAACGCGGTTTTTTTTCTTCCTTGAATGTTTTCGCAAAAGCGCAGGGGATTGTCAAAGCAAAACATCGTTTTTTAGTACAACATGCCGGATATTCATTACGGCAGGGTATTAATCCTCATTTTATTGCCTTACAAACGACCGGTTTTCAGGCGAAAGCGTGATGTTATAGCGCGCCACTCATCGTCCGTGGCTATTACACAGATTGATATCAAAATTGCTGCGCTCTTTTTTTACGACAACAAATTCCCTACAATCCAGCCAAATGTCTGCCAACAACAATGGGGATCTCATGGGCACGGCCAAACACAGTAAGCTGCTAATCCTTGGTTCTGGACCTGCGGGATATACCGCAGCGGTCTATGCTGCACGCGCTAACCTGCACCCGGTACTCATCACCGGTATGGAAAAAGGCGGTCAGCTGACCACCACCACCGAAGTGGAAAACTGGCCAGGGGACCCGAACGACCTGACCGGGCCGCTGCTGATGGAACGTATGCACGAGCATGCCGCTAAATTCGAAACTGAAATTCTGTTCGACCACATCAATAAGGTCGATCTGCAGAACCGTCCGTTCCGCCTGACGGGCGACAGCGGCGAATACACCTGTGACGCGCTGATCGTCGCCACCGGCGCCTCTGCCCGTTACCTCGGTCTGCCATCCGAAGAAGCGTTCAAAGGCCGCGGCGTCTCTGCCTGCGCAACCTGTGACGGTTTCTTCTACCGTAATCAGAAAGTCGCGGTCATCGGCGGCGGCAACACCGCAGTGGAAGAAGCACTCTACCTGGCGAACATTGCCTCTGAAGTGCACCTGATCCACCGTCGCGAAACCTTCCGCGCGGAGAAGATCCTGATCAAACGCCTGATGGATAAAGTGGCAAGCGGCAACATCGTGCTGCATACCAACCGTACCCTGGAAGAGGTGACGGGCGACCAGATGGGCGTTGCCGGTCTGCGTATCCGTGATACCCAGAACACCGATAACGTCGAAACGCTTGAAGTGGCGGGTCTGTTTGTGGCGATCGGCCACAGCCCGAACACCGCAATCTTCGATGGTCAGCTGGAGCTGGAAAACGGCTACATCAAAGTGCAGTCCGGCATTCACGGTAATGCGACCCAGACCAGCATCCCGGGCGTGTTCGCGGCTGGCGACGTGATGGACCACATTTATCGTCAGGCGATTACATCTGCGGGCACCGGCTGTATGGCCGCTCTGGACGCTGAACGCTACCTCGATGGACTGGCTGAACAAGGTAAATAATCTTTACAAGTCAGTAACAAACGTAAATAAAGGCGGCGATAAGTCGCCTTTATTGTCTCCCCGTTGTAACATTGCGCTGCCCAATTTCTAATAACGTCACCTGCAAAGTACGCAATGGAAAAAACCCGTCAACAAGAGTTAACACGCTGGCTGAAACAGCAAAGCGTTATTTCCCGCCGCTGGCTTACGATTTCCCGTCTCCTGGGATTCGTTAGCGGTCTGTTGATTGTTGCCCAGGCATGGCTGCTGGCCCGCATTCTTAATCACATGATCATGGAGAACATCCCGCGCGAAGCGCTGTTGCTGCCCTTTATTGTCCTGATCCTGATTTTTATCCTGCGCGCCTGGGTGGTGTGGCTGCGTGAGCGCGTCGGTTTTCACGCCGGACAGCACATCCGCTACGAGATCCGCCGTCAGGTGCTGGATCGCCTTCAGGAAGCCGGGCCCGCGTGGATCCAGGGTAAACCGGCCGGTAGCTGGGCGACGCTGATCCTTGAGCAGATTGACGATATGCACGACTACTATGCGCGCTATCTGCCGCAAATGGCCCTTGCCGTCTTCGTTCCGCTGCTGATCGTGATCGCCATCTTCCCGGTGAACTGGATGGCTGCGCTGATTCTGATGGGCACCGCCCCGCTGATCCCGCTGTTTATGGCGCTGGTCGGCATGGGGGCAGCGGATGCCAACCGCCGTAACTTCCTGGCACTGGGTCGCCTGAGCGGCCATTTCCTCGATCGTCTGCGCGGCATGGAGACGTTACGCATTTTTGGCCGCGGTGAAGCGGAAACCGAAAATATTCGCCAGGCATCGCAGGACTTCCGTCAGCGCACCATGGAAGTGCTACGCCTCGCCTTCCTGTCTTCCGGCGTACTGGAATTCTTTACCTCACTGTCGATTGCCCTCGTGGCGGTCTACTTTGGCTTCTCCTACCTTGGCGCGCTGGATTTCGGCCATTACGGCACGGCGGTGACCCTTTCTGCCGGTTTCCTGGCGCTGATCCTGGCCCCGGAGTTTTTCCAGCCGCTTCGCGATCTGGGAACCTTCTATCACGCCAAAGCGCAGGCGGTTGGCGCAGCCGATAGCCTGAAAACGTTCCTTGAAACGCCGCTGGCTCATCCGGAGCGGGGTGACGTGACGCTGAATGCTAAAGACCCCGTGACCATTGAAGCGCAGGACTTTTCTATTCTGTCACCGGAAGGCAAAGTGCTCGCGGGTCCGCTGAACTTTACCTTACCTGCCGGACAACGGGTGGTGCTCGTCGGCACCAGCGGTTCCGGTAAAAGTTCTCTGCTGAATGCGCTATCCGGCTTTATGGCCTACACGGGTTCACTGCGGATCAACAAAACCGAACTGCGCGACCTCGATCCAGACGCCTGGCGTAAACAGCTCAGTTGGGTAGGACAAAACCCGCAGCTTCCAGCCTCTACGCTGCGTGAAAACGTTCTGCTGGCGCGCCCGGACGCGCGTGAAGATGAACTGCTATCGGTGCTCGACCGCGCCTGGGTCAGCGAGTTTCTGCCGCTGCTTCCGCAGGGGGTAGATACCGTGGTCGGCGATCAGTCCGCCGGGCTGTCGGTCGGACAGGCGCAGCGCGTAGCCGTTGCCCGCGCGTTGTTGAATCCTTGTCAGCTGATGCTGCTGGATGAGCCCGCCGCCAGCCTGGACGCCCACAGCGAGCAGCGCGTAATGGAGGCCCTGAACGCCGCCTCCCGGCAGCAAACCACCCTGATGGTTACCCATCAGTTGGAGGGGATTGCCGACTGGGACCAGATCTGGGTGATGGAGAACGGCCGTATTGTTGAGCAAGGCGATTACGCCTCTCTCGTTGCCGCGCAGGGACCGTTTGCCGCCCTGCTGGCGAACCGTCAGGAGGACATCTGATGCGTGCTCTGCTGCCTTATCTTGCGCTCTATAAACGCCACAAATGGATGCTGACGCTGGGGATTGTGCTGGCGATTGTCACGCTGCTCGCCAGCATTGGCCTGCTCACGCTTTCCGGCTGGTTCCTGTCGGCCTCGGCCGTCGCGGGCTTTGCCGGTTTATACAGCTTCAACTATATGCTCCCGGCTGCCGGCGTTCGCGGTACCGCCATCACGCGGACTGCCGGACGCTATTTCGAACGGCTGGTCAGCCACGACGCCACTTTCCGCGTGCTGCAGCACCTGCGCATCTACACCTTCAGCAAACTGCTACCCCTCTCCCCTGCCGGGCTGGCGCGTTTTCGTCAGGGTGAATTACTTAACCGTGTTGTTGCGGATGTCGACACGTTGGATCACCTTTACCTGCGCGTGATTTCCCCGATCGTGGGCGCGTTTGTGGTGATTGTGGTGGTCACGCTGGGGCTGTCTGTTCTGGATGTTTCCGTTGCGCTGACGCTGGGCGGGATCATGCTGCTGACGCTCATCATTCTGCCGCCGCTGTTTTACCGCGCCGGGAAATCCACCGGGGAAAACCTGACGCGCCTGCGCGGGGACTACCGCCAGCAGCTTACCTCCTGGCTTCAGGGGCAGGCAGAGCTGACGATTTTTGGCGCCAGCAAGCGCTACCGTGCGCGGATGGAAAGTACGGAGCTTAACTGGCATGAGGCCCAGCGCCGCCAGTCGGAGCTGACGGCCTTCTCTCAGGCGCTGATGATGTTAATCGGCGGCGTGGCGGTGATTGCCATGCTGTGGCTGGCTTCCGGCGATGTCGGGGGAAATTCACAGCCGGGTCCTCTCATTGCCCTTTTCGTCTTCTGCGCGCTGGCGGCGTTTGAGGCGCTGGCCCCGGTGACTGGCGCCTTCCAGCATCTTGGTCAGGTGATCGCCTCTGCCCTGCGCATCACGCAGATTGCCGAACAGAAGCCTGAAGTCACGTTCAGTGCCGGGCAAACTGCGGTACCAGAGCAGGTTGCGCTAACGCTTGAAGATGTCACCTTCGCCTACGACAAGCAGACGCAGAACGCGCTGGAAGGTATCAACCTTTCTGTTAAGGCAGGACAGCGGATTGCGATCCTCGGCCGTACCGGCTGCGGTAAATCGACGCTGCTGCAGTTGCTGACCCGCGCCTGGGATCCGCAGCGCGGTCATATTCGTTTTAATAACACGTTGCTGACCGATTTCAGCGAGCAGGCCCTGCGCAAGACGGTGAGCGTCGTTCCGCAGCGCGTGCATCTGTTTAGCGCCACCCTGCGTGATAACCTGCTGCTGGCCGCGCCAGAGGCCTCTGATGATGCGCTTCGCGCCGTGCTGGAGCAGGTCGGACTGCAAAAACTGCTTGAGGACGACGGGCTGAACAGCTGGCTGGGCGATGGCGGCCGTCAGCTCTCCGGCGGCGAGCTGCGCCGTCTGGCCATTGCGCGCGCGCTGCTGCACGATGCGCCGCTGATGCTGCTCGACGAACCCACCGAAGGGCTGGACGCCACGACCGAAAGCCAAATCCTTGATTTACTGGCGAATGTCATGGCCGGCAAAACCGTGCTGATGGTCACACACCGCCTGCGCGGACTGGCGAGTTTTGATGAGATAATTGTGATGGACAACGGACACATTATTGAGCAAGGTAGTCACGCAGAGCTGTTGGCGAAACAGGGTCGCTACTACCAGTTTAAACAGCGTCTGTAGACTATATTTGTAGCGTCCTTACTCGCGTACTGGAGTTTTGCTGTCATGCGCCTGGTCCAGCTTTCTCGTCATAACATCGCGTTCCCTTCTCCGGAAGGGGCGCTGCGTGAGCCCAACGGGCTGCTGGCCCTTGGTGGTGACCTCAGTCCCGCGCGGCTATTAATGGCGTACCAGCGCGGTATCTTCCCCTGGTTTTCCCCCGGCGATCCGATTTTATGGTGGTCCCCCGATCCGCGCGCCGTGCTGTGGCCAGCGCAGTTTCACGTGAGCCGCAGCATGAAGCGTTTCCATGCGAAATCACCCTATCGCGTCACCCTCAACCACGCTTTTGGTCAGGTCATTGAAGGCTGCGCTGAAGACCGCTATGAAGGGACATGGATAACCCGCGATATCATTACCGCCTACCACCAGCTCCATGAGCTTGGCTACGCCCACTCCATAGAGGTGTGGGAAGGCGGAGCACTCGTCGGCGGCATGTACGGCGTGGCGCAGGGGACGCTGTTTTGCGGCGAGTCGATGTTCTCTCGTGCGGTTAACGCCTCGAAAACCGCGCTGCTGGTCTTCTGCGAGGCGTTTGCTCAGCGCGGCGGACGCCTGATCGATTGTCAGGTGCTCAACGAGCATACGGCCTCCCTGGGTGCGGTTGAAATTCCGCGACGCCAGTACATCGAACAACTGGATGCCAGCCGTCAGGAGAAGCTCCCGCGCGACTTCTGGATACCGGGAACGCTCTTTATGCCCAATGCCTAAATGTTTTCCGCATATTTTTTGTGAGGGTGTTATAATTATGCCGCAGAGTAGCTTCTGCCTGTTGCCCCGCCGCCGTTTGGGACCCTCGCTTCAGATAACGTCCTGACGTTTATCCTGTTGTCTCCCCTTTACGAATGCGCTTCCTGTTCGGTTGTACCGTGACGCTTGGGCAATGCGCCGAAACTGTTTTGCTGCGTTTTAATCGCGCAATTCTTTACTTAATTGATGAATTTCGGCATTATCTTGCCGGTTCAAAACTTGGTAGTGATACCCCAGAGGATTAGATGGCCAAAGAAGACAATATTGAAATGCAGGGTACCGTACTTGATACGTTGCCTAATACCATGTTTCGCGTAGAGCTGGAAAACGGTCACGTGGTAACTGCGCACATCTCCGGTAAAATGCGCAAAAACTATATCCGCATTTTGACGGGCGACAAAGTGACTGTTGAACTGACCCCGTACGACCTGAGCAAAGGCCGCATTGTCTTCCGTAGTCGCTAATTGTTTTCGCCTGTAATGGCAGATGAATATTAAATAAGGCCGGGATTTTCCCGGCCTTACTTTTTTGTGCTGCAGGCGATTATTTGAACAATTATTTAGCCGTTCGTTTCAGCGTCAGGGCTGTCTGGTCGACAGCAAGGCCAGCCACTGTAAGTGACCGACATTAGCAGCCGCAATGCCCTTTTAATGGCTGTGTCTGGCTATGCTATCAGCCGTTTGCCACCTGATAACCTTTATTTATCAAAGCATCAAGCTCGCCTTTTGCAAACAACCTTGCCCGGTAGCATTCACCAGGGAACTCTGGATAGCCATCCATCGAGCAAATCAGATCGTAGATTGTGGCAATAATATGGCCTGTTGCATCGCTGATAAAGAAAGAGCGTGCGTGGTTGGTGTAGATGCCATAGTAGTCACCATAATCTATTGCTGCTCCCATAAAATCAGTGACTTGAGGAACACGATCGGAGGGTAACTGGATAATACTACCTGCCTGGGTTGCTGTATTGGCGACGAGATCAACAGCATAGAACATGACTCTCGCAGGATCGGTTTTGTAAGAATCAGCCGTTGAATCACGTGTAATATCTCGAGTAACCGCATTGCCTACATTATCGACGCAGGAGCGATTATCAAAGAGCGAAAGAACAAATTTTCCCTCAGTCTCATTGCTTAACCCAGCAAAAGCACTATTTTTAGTGACGAACACGGTATGAGCGCCATTTTCAAAATTCTCAATACCGGAAGTATCTATCTGCGTAACGCCCTGTCCTGCTGCAAAATTACTGTTAAACCCCCCGGTATTAATACTCCATAATATCTCACCATCGGCAGGAGAAATACCAAACGTCAGGCCTGCAGAGCGAGTATGGACAACAATCGCTTCAGCATTTGCCTCGCCTGCGGGGATCCAGGAAAGCGAGTTAAGATGAGCATCGTTTGTGGGGCTATTATTCAGGATCTGAGTATTATCAAATGCACGAGTATAATTTTTTGCCCACAACATCACGCCTGTCTTTTCATCAAATTTTAAAATTGATGCGTCCTGTCTCATCGTGTTGGTCGAACGGTCCGGGTTATCATTACCAATCATGAAAAGATTATCGGCTGAATCCCAGATAAGATCGTGGGTGTTAGCGTAGCGGTTACCATCGCGGTCACGTAAATCAAACTCCAGAATCTCGTTGCCTAAAATATCGATTTTGAAAAAGCGTCGCCCATACCAGTGTTCATCTTCATCACTGCCGATATAGAAATAACCATTATGCGTTTTTAGCATCTGATTACGGTAGGGCTGAGCATAATAGCAGCGAAGGTCGCCGTTCCGGTCGTAGCCATCACAATTGGTAGTCATTACCCAACTGTTTCCCCATACGGTCGTGAAGTTAGAGGGATCCGTTTGCTCAATATCGATATGGAAAATTGTCCCATCGCGGTAGAGTTGTTCCTGTGTGCTTACCTGGATGGTTTGATTAAAAACTTCCACTCCGCTAAGGTTTTTAAAGACAACCTGCACCTGGTTAAGGTAGTTTGCATACAGTCCAATAACCGGAATTTTTATCTCTGGTAAAGAGACAATGTCATTTGAAGAATACGTAAAGTCTAAACTTGTCGTGCTAGTCGATCTTCCCAGTACCGTATAGGAATATGTTATCGCCTCATCAATTATAAACTTCAGATAGACCGCAAGCTGGTTGTTAGCAGGAGCGAGATCCATTCCAAGATAGGTAATTGCCATATTATTCACCTGTTGTTAATTATTACTGTGTAACTTCTTTTACTCGCATCTCATTCACCTGTTGGGGAATGATCTTATTTCCTTTCACCAGATAATCAATAACCGCATCGGAAAGGTTATATCCACCTTTTACCTGTTTGTTCTGGCCATCAATGAATGCAGTAAAACCATCGCCACCAGGAGCAAGGAAACTATTTGTCGCTACGCGATAGGTATCTGAGTCTACAATTGGCTTGCCATTAAGCGTAAGTAGCACAACGCGTTGCCCAACAGGTTTATGTTGGTCGTAGCGCATTTCCAGTCCTTTCGACATCTGCAAAACACCGTTAGTGAGTGATGCACTATGCTCCATAAGATTTCGTAAGGATTTCCCTTTCAAATCCATTACGGTTAGCTCATTTGGAAACGGGAACGCGCTAATAACATCGCCGAGAGTTATCGGACCGGCATTCAAATCAGCCCGCAGACCACCTGAATTAGTGAGCGCCAGTTGCGCATCGGGCGCAGCAGCAAGCATTGCATCGGTAAATAAATTGCCCAGCGAAGATGATTCCCCGTAGGCGCGCGTAAGCGTAACAGGCGTCTCTCCAACTTTTTGGCGAACCGTTTCGGAGAGCTTTTTATTCCAGCTATCAATAACACTCTGAGTCGCCGGATCGGGTTTCCATTCATCAGCATAAAGGGTTTTAAGTTCGAAGCTTTTTATTTTGTTGTGATGTTTTTTTAGATCCATATCCAGGACCAGCTTACCAATATCAATCCCACCGCTGTCAGTCGAAAGCACCAGCGTGTTACCTACTTTAAGCGGCTCCGGCGTTCCAACATGCGCATGTCCGGTAATCAGAATATCCAGTCCTTTCACCTGCTTCGCCGTCTGGATATCCTTATCAAGGGCGCGTTTGACATCAGTATTGCCGATACTGGACTGGCGTGCGGGGAAACCTTCATGCATGAGTGCAACGGTAATATCCACTTTTCCACGTAGGTCGTCCAGATAACGCTGGAGATATTTCACCTCGTCACGCGCTTCAATGCCCTGACGCATTGACGATGAAACGGTATCATCGAAAGCGAACACGCCATGCAACCCAATAACCCCAATTTTAACGCCATCCTTTTCGATGATGGTATACGGCTTATTCCAGAAGGGGGCATTACTATTTTTATAAAAAACGTTCCCTAACAGTATCGGGAATTTAGCCTGACTGAGCTGTATCAGCGTATTATCCCAACCATGGTCGAACTCATGATTGCCGACAGATGCAGCATCAAATGACATTGTATTCATAATATCTATGATTGCCCGCCCTTTTGTCAGGCTGCTAATGTATGGACCGGTAAAGTAATCTCCAGCATCGAAATAAAAAGTAGCCTTATTCTTTTGCTTTTCTTGCTTAACGTAAGTCGCAATATTTGCGAAGCCACCGACAGCTCTTTTACCTTCTGCAACATAAGGGAGTTTATAGGGCTCAACATGTGCATGCAGGTCATTGGTATAAATGACGGTAACGTCCTGCGCTGGACTTAGCGAAGCATATCCCGATAGTAATAAAAACGCGATTACTGTTTTTTTCATTTTTTAACTCTCGAATTAAAGAAACAATTTCATTATCGATTAGCAAAAAACAGATTTTGTGAACCTTCTCACGACATATGGAAAAGGGAGACGCGAAAATTTACGACTAACAGAATGAGTTGGTGAAGCACATGGAATCCGCTCCAAAAATAGATCTCAATGTTTGTAAAAGCTGGTCATGTCCAAATCTCGGAATACCAGATGCGAGTGATTATGTTTTTCCTGTTTATCGTCTGGGCTACGCTGCTCTTGAATGTCAAAAATGTGGCAGCCTTCCTCCACTGTTTAATAAAAAAGAATGTGACGAGTGGTTCAGACAATTCATGCAGCGAAAATTAGGACATACAGGACAAGGTTGCCCCCGCTGTTTTACCGCTCAGGTCATTCGCTATGGATACACAAAAGCCAGAAACCCACGCCTTCAGTGTTGTACCTGCCGCCATGTGTTTACTCCACACTATGACAATGCTGTATGCCTGAATAAAAATATCACCCTTCTTTCCCAGCTCGAACAAGGGGTGCACTCTGGTGAAACGACAAACCAAAGGGTCCTTGCGCAAGCGGTTAACGGGTTCGAACACGATCTGCATGTTTCACTCCCTGCGCTAACAAGGGTGTCAACGACCACAATGGTTATACCGTTTCAGGGTCATTCTGCGAGGCAGAAACTGTATGTTGTGATCAGTGCCGATGCTGGCTCCGGCAAAATTATTCAAATAACAACCAACTATTGCGACTGGAAGGCAGGTGATTCGTTGCTCTATCAGGGTTCTAAGTCTTTCCCTTCTTCGATACTACCGTCGAGCAATACCGATCTTATTCGGGAGCAAGAAATGCAATTTCTTAAACGGAGTCAATTTGATGAAATTCAGTACGGTAGTGCCGAGCTTAAGCGAAACGACCGGGGAAGCATGGTCCGTCCTGTCATTACCATACACGGTCATTTCCAGCGATTAAAACGACGCTTCCCGGGTGTAACCGATCATTATCTCGCCCATGAGTGCGTTTTGCGCGGCGGGGCTATAACTGCCTGGTCAACAGAAGTCCGACTTGGAAAAACCGATCTTTGGTTTGTGTCTGAAAATACTGAAAACGCCAACCTCTCTGACAAAGCATTTTGCCTTACTGGTAGCTGGAAAATGGGATGGTGGAAAAATGTGTGGCAGCGTTGGGATAATGGCGAAATATGCAAGATGATTGGCCTACTGACCGGACAGCAAGGTACAGCGGAGCCCGCGTTAATTTCACTTGCATCCTGCACTGCATTTGCTGTCTGGCTGAAATCCCATCCATGGTCATTACAGTGCCATAACTATGGGGCACGGGTAGTGAGCCAGCATTTAGTGGGTCTTGGCTGTATTTATAACCAACAGATGAAGGAAAATTCAGGTAGTTAAGGGCTTAATAACGCGAGCTGTACGGCAGCGAACTGCACTGTTTTATTGTCATCAAAAGTTATTAACGTCTTCCTGTAACACCCACTTTTCCGAAGATTTATCCATTTGGCGTCAGAGGAACTCCCCCGACGCCTCGGATCGACGTCAGGAAATAATGTGAATTACCGTTTTTGCACTTTGAGGTGCAACGACATCTGCGGCCATCGAATGCGTAATGTCATGCAGCAGTCCCGTCAGGTGCGGCAACATATCGCGGTCAAAATGCGATACCAGCAGTATATGGTTTAACGCGCGGCAGTAATCGCACTGTGTTGCGGTATCTTCCAGCAACCACTCTTTTTGTCGCGGTTGTTCCGCTTCTTTCTCAAATTCCACTATCTGAAAATCACGCATGGATTCTGTGAGGCCGGATTTAACCTCTTCCAGGTAGGCTCCGAGACAGCGGCAAACGGGCTGCGTTTGCGGGAGTGATTTGCAGTCGAGGAGGATTTCGGTGAGCAGTTTGCAGCGCTCGGCCAGGGTTGGGAGATCGGGGTTGAGGGAGAGTTCGCTGTAAAGTTGGGCGAAGTTATTAATATCAGTCATATGTGATCCTTTATGCACGTAAGATTGTTTGTGCACACTTTCAGGACGCCAATCCCGGCACCTGATTTTGCAGGTGCGCCGCCATTTTATTACTGTGGATTTATCCAGCAACTGACTTCGAAAGAAACTGGAAAGCGCCTCGCAAAATTTCTCTGCGGTCTGTTGCCCTCACCCCAGCCCTCTCCCACAGGGAGAGGGAGAAAACACTAAAAACGACAACACTGTTGTCGTTTTGCTTTTACCTTGGCAGGCATAAAAAAACCGGGCAAATGCCCGGTTTTTAACATTAACATTTAACTCAGTGAGCCGCTTCCGGCTTGTGCTTCGCCGCGCTCTGGAAATCGTACGTCAGTTCGTTCTTCGCCTGATCCAGCGCCACGGTCACCTGGCCGCCGTCCACCAGCGAGCCAAACAGCAGCTCGTTCGCCAGCGGTTTCTTCAGGTTGTCCTGAATCACGCGCGCCATCGGACGGGCACCCATCGCACGGTCGTAGCCTTTCTCGGCCAGCCAGTTGCGGGCCTCCTGGCTCACTTCCAGCGACACGCCTTTCTGATCCAGCTGAACCTGCAGTTCGACGATGAACTTGTCCACCACCTGATGGATCACGTCGGTAGACAGGTGATCGAACCAGATAATGTTGTCCAGACGGTTACGGAACTCAGGCGTGAAGATCTTCTTGATCTCCTCCATCGCATCAGTGCTGTTATCCTGGTGGATCAGGCCGATGGATTTACGCTCGGTTTCACGCACGCCGGCGTTGGTGGTCATCACCAGCACCACGTTGCGGAAGTCCGCCTTGCGCCCGTTGTTGTCGGTCAGCGTCCCGTTGTCCATCACCTGCAGCAGGATGTTGAACACGTCCGGGTGCGCCTTCTCGATTTCATCGAGCAGCAGGACCGCGTGCGGATGCTTGATCACCGCGTCGGTGAGCAGGCCACCCTGGTCAAAGCCCACGTAGCCCGGAGGCGCACCAATCAAACGGCTGACGGTGTGACGCTCCATATACTCGGACATATCAAAGCGCAGCAGCTCAATGCCCAGCGCTTTGGAGAGCTGAACCGTCACCTCGGTTTTCCCCACGCCGGTCGGGCCAGCGAACAGGAAGGAACCGACAGGTTTGTGGTCATGCCCCAGCCCGGCGCGGGTCATCTTGATCGCTTCGGTTAAGGCCTCAATGGCCTTATCCTGACCAAAGACCAGCATTTTCAGGCGATTGCCGAGGGTGCGCAGCGTGTCGCGGTCGCTCTGAGAAACGCTCTTCTCAGGGATACGCGCGATGCGGGCCACCACGGACTCGATATCCGCCACGTTAACGGTTTTCTTACGCTTGCTGGCCGGCATCAGGCGCGCACGCGCCCCTGCCTCATCAATCACGTCAATCGCCTTATCCGGCAGATGACGGTCGTTGATGTATTTCACCGCCAGCTCCACCGCCGCACGGACCGCTTTCGCGGTGTAACGCACGTCGTGGTGCGCTTCGTACTTC
>ERZ507072.543-NODE-543-length-24501-cov-8.161785_pt1 | contig 24501 bp, 23 predicted proteins | sample MGYA00512864_ERZ507072 | MGnify/ENA metagenome assembly ERZ507072 | reverse complement strand
GGCCGCATGGTTTTGAAAAAACGCCGCATGAAAGGCAGAAAGAAACTTTCTGCTTAATTATTACGAGATAAACAGAAAAGTTCCGGTTGGCGGAATTTTTCTGTTTTTCTGGCATTTTTAGGACAATTTACGTATGTATGAACTAACAAAAGAACAACGGCTGTGCAAAAACCGTGAGTACCAGCTCGTATACCGCCGCGGCAAGTCGTATGTCAACCGCCGCGTCGTCCTGTACGTCCTGCCGCGCTCACCGAAACAGCCGACCCGGATTGGTTTCGTAACGGGTAAGAAAATCGGCTGCGCCGTCGAACGCAACCGCTGCCGCCGCCTGATGAAAGAAGTCTATCGTCTGCACCAGTTCGACCTGCGCGACGGGTTCGACTTGGTCCTCATCGGCCGCAGCAGTTTAAAATACGCCGGATACAAAGAAGCAGAACAAAGCATCCTGCAATTATTCCGGCATGCCAGGGTATTGAAAAAGAAGTGATGACACATGAAACGGTGTTTCATAGCCCTTATCCGGTTTTACCAGTTGTTCATATCGCCCCTTCACCGGCCGTGCTGCCGGTTTTATCCGACTTGTTCTGCCTATGCCATCGAGGCTTTGCAGAAGTACGGTGCTGTCAAAGGGAGTTATTTGGCACTAAGGCGCATTTTAAAATGCCATCCCTTTCACAAAGGCGGATATGATCCGGTACCGTAGATCCCTATTTTTACAACTGAACAGGAGTTGAGAGTATTGGGCTTTTTCAGTGGAATAATGGATGTCCTCAGCGGCATTATGACGACATTCATGAATTACTGTTATGCATTTACCCAGAATGTAGGCTATCCGAGCTATGGCGCTGCCATTATCATGCTCACCTTGATTATTAAACTGGTTCTGGCTCCGCTTACGGCTAAACAGATCCGTTCCATGGAAGGCATGCAGACCCTGCAGCCTAAGATCAAAGAATTACAGAAGAAATATAAGGGCAATCAGAAAAAGATGCAGGAAGAAATGACCAAACTGTATCGGGAAATGGGCGTCAACCCCTTGTCGGGCTGTCTGCCGATCCTCATTCAGATGCCATTCCTCATCGCCATTTTCTATGCTCTTCGGGAATATCCCTACGACCCGGCCTTTGAAAGTTTCTTATGGCTTCCCAGCCTGGGCCAGCCGGACCCCACATATATCATGCCGGTGCTGTCGGCTGTTTCGACTTACTTCATCCAGAACCAGATGTCCGGTACGCAGGTAGCGGCTTCGGATGCACAGGCTAAACAGCAGAAAATCATGAAGATCGTCATGCCGTTATTCATCGGCTGGATCAGCTTGAATTTCCCCAGCGGCCTGGTCATTTACTGGGTTGTTTCTAACGTATTCCAGTGGGCACAGCAGTTCCTCATGACCCACCTCAAGAAAAAAGGAGCACGATCAGAAGCATGAGTACCATCGAAACTACAGGAAAAACGATCGAAGATGCCGTCCGCTCCGGTCTGGTCCGTCTCGGCAGAATGAAGGACGAAGTCGACATCGAAGTCTTGGAAGAACCGAAGAGCGGTTTCTTCGGATTCGGCAGCAAGCCGGCGAAAGTACGCATTACCGAAAAAGAAGGCGTACCGACGGTCCCGACCATGGAAAGCCAGCCGGCAGCCGTGGAAAAGCCCGTCGCACCGGCAGCGGCTGAACCGGCTGCCAACGCAGCTGGCGCAGCTGAAGAAGCGGTTCCCCAGGTAGAAACAGAACCGGCTGAAGCCGAAACAGGCGATGATTTTACGGCTGAAGAAGCCGCCGCCAAGGCGAAGGCCTTCCTTCAGGAAGTGCTCAAGAACATGGGCATCGACGTCGTCATCGAAAAGATGATCAAGTCCGATAAAGTCCTGCTCCACCTGCACGGCAAGAACTTGGGTATCCTCATCGGCAAGCATGGCCAGACCTTGGATGCCCTCCAGTACCTGACCAACTTGACGACGAATCAGGGCGAAAGGACGCGCCATTTCATCATGCTCGATGTCGAAAATTACCGCCATCGCCGGGAAGAAACGCTGAAACAGCTGGCTATCCGTCTGGCGAACCGCGTCAAGAAGAACGGCGACCGCGTCGTCCTGGAACCGATGAACGGTTATGAACGCAAAATCATCCATGTGACCTTGCAGAACGACCCGCAGGTCCGCACGGAAAGTGAAGGCCAGGACCCGTACCGCCACGTCGTCATTTACTATCAAGAATAATTTTTAGTTTGCCCTATGAAGCTTAACAAAGAGGCTGTCGCATTCAGACAGCCTCTTTCGAGTATTTTTCTACAAACTCTGTACTACAAACTATAAAGTAAAAGGAATCTTGCATGATGTCAGGAAACTTCATGCGAGCCCCTTGGCTATGAAAGGAGTATTGCCATATGTACGATACGACCGATACGATCGCGGCCATTGCCACCCCCCTGGGGGAAAGCGGCATCGGCGTCATCCGTATCAGCGGCAGCCATGCCTATGACGTAGGCGATGCCATTTTCCGCAGCCCTTCGGGAAAGCCCCTGGCCCAGCGCCAGGACCGTTCTATCCAGCATGGCTTCATCGTTGCCGATGACGGCCGTCCTGTCGATGAAGTGCTCATGCTCATCATGAAAAGGCCGCACTCCTATACGGCGGAAGACGTACTGGAAATCCAGTGCCACGGCGGCCGCAAGGCCTTGGAAGAAATCCTCGGCCTGGTCCTGGCCCACGGCGCCCGCATGGCCAATCCCGGAGAATTTACGCAGCGTGCCTTCGTCAATGGCCGCATCGATCTGGCCCAGGCCGAAGCCGTCATGGATGTCATCCAGGCCAAGAGCCGCCAGGGCCTGACCAGTGCCGTCAATCAGCTTGAAGGGCGGCTGTCTAAAGTCATCGGTGCCATGCGCCATGATTTGACGGACTTCATTACCCGCCTGGAAGTCACCATCGATTATCCTGAAGAAGACCTGGAAGATATCACCGTCCCCGATGTAGCCGGAGCTATCCGCAAACAGCTGACGGCCCTGGACGATATGCTGGAGGCTTCTCACGACGGCCGCATCATCCGCGACGGCGTCATGGCCGCCATTGCCGGTACGCCGAACGCTGGCAAATCGAGCCTGCTCAACCGCCTGCTCCAGGAAGACCGGGCCATCGTCACCGATGTGCCGGGGACGACGCGGGATGTCCTGGAAGAATGGATTTCCCTCAAAGGTGTCCCGGTCTGCCTCGTCGATACGGCAGGTATCCGGGAAACAGACGATACCGTCGAAAAGATAGGCGTCACCAAGGCCAAGGCCTATATGGACAAAGCCGATATTATCCTGGTCGTCATCGACCGGTCCCGGTCCTTGTCCGATGAAGATAAGGCCATTCTGGAAGACACGAAGGATAAGAATGTCCTGGTCGTCCTCAACAAGACCGATTTAATGCCAGTCGTTACGGAAAAAGATTTGGCAGGCTATGGTCATCCCGTTCTCTCCTTGTCGGCTGGTACGGGTGACGGCCTGGATTCCCTAAAAGATAAATTGTTGTCCCTGGCCCTGTCCCATGCCGATACGGCAGGCAGTGCCCTGCTCACCAATACGCGCCATATCGAACTGGTGCGCCAGAGCCGGCAAGCCCTGCAGCGGGCCCTCGATTCCATCGAAGCCGGTATGCCCGTCGACTGTGCCGTCGTCGACCTGCGCGAAGCCTGGGAGCTTTTGGGCTCGATCACGGGCGATACGGTCCACGACGATATGGTCGAAGAAATATTCAGCCGATTCTGTTTAGGTAAATAAAGGGGTGTAACCATGTTTGTAGTCGATACATACGATGTCATCGTCATCGGTGCCGGCCATGCCGGCTGTGAAGCGGCCCTGGCCAGTGCCCGCCTGGGCGCCAAGACCCTGATGGCGACGCTGAACTTAGATAATATTGCCCTCATGCCCTGCAATCCCGCTGTCGGCGGACCGGGGAAGAGCCATCTCGTCCGGGAAATCGACGCCCTGGGCGGTGAAATGGGCATCAATACGGATAAGACGTGCCTCCAGATGCGCATGCTCAACACCGGCAAAGGACCGGCCGTCTATTCTCTCCGGGCCCAGTCCGATAAGAAGATGTACCAGATGGCCATGACCAAGACCCTGGAAAACCAGGACCACCTTGATGTCAAGCAGCTCATGATCACAGACCTTCTCGTCGAAGACGGCGCCGTCACCGGTGTCCGGACGGAACTGGATGAAGTTTATAAAGCCAAGTGCGTCATCCTGGCGACGGGGACCTACCTCAAAGGGAAGATCATCATCGGCACCTGTACCTATTCCGGCGGCCCTATCGGCCAGCGCTCGGCTGAAGATTTGTCGGGGTCCCTGGTCAAGGCCGGCCTCAAGCTTATGCGCTTCAAGACCGGTACGCCGGCCCGCGTCGACCGCCGTACCCTGCGGACCGATGAAATGGCCAAGCAGGAAGGCGACAAAGACGGTCATGCCTTTTCCTTCCTGTCGGAACGGAAAGACCGCAACAAAGAATGTTGCTGGCTGACCTTTACCAACGAAGAAACGCATAAGATCATCCGCGACAACCTCGACCGGGCTCCCATGTGCAATGGCATCATCACCGGCATCGGGCCGCGCTACTGCCCGTCCATCGAATCGAAAATCGTCCGCTTTGCCGATAAGAAGCGGCATCAGCTCTTCATCGAACCGGAAGGGGAATCGACGGAAGAAATGTACGTCCAGGGCATGAGCACCAGTATGCCTGCCGACGTCCAGTACGCCTTCCTGCGTACCATCCCGGGCCTGGAAGACGTCAAAATCATGCGCCCGGGCTATGCCATCGAATATGACTGCCTGGACCCGACGCAGCTCACGCCGTGGCTGGAAACGAAGAAGATTTCTGGCCTCTTCTCGGCAGGCCAGGCCAACGGGACCAGCGGTTACGAAGAAGCCGCTGCCCAGGGTCTCATGGCCGGCATCAACGCGGCCTTGAAGGTCCAGGGCAGAGAACCGTTCATCCTAACCCGCTCCGAAGCCTATATCGGCGTCCTCATCGACGATTTGGTCACAAAGGGGACGAATGAACCGTACCGCATCATGACCAGCCGCAGCGAATACCGCCTCATCCTGCGTCAGGACAATGCCGACCTGCGCCTGACCCAGAAAGGCTATGACCTGGGCCTGGTCACGCAGGAACGGTATGACCGCTTCACGGCCAAGAAAAAAGCCATCGAAGAAGGCATCGCCGCCCTCCAGGCCATTTCCGTCACGCCGTCCAAGGCCAATCTGGAAAAATTGGAACGCCTGGGCACGGCACCCATCCACACGGCCATCACGGCCTACGACCTCCTGCGCCGCAACGATGTCGACTACGAGGCCCTGCGGACGGTCTTCGACCTGCCGGAACTGGCTGCCGACGTGGAAGAAGAAATCGAAATCATGATCAAGTACGAAGGCTATATCAGCCGCCAGATGGAACAAGTCGAAAAGATGAACCGCCTGGAACAGAAGAAGATGCCCGCCGATATCGTCTATGCCGATATCGACACCCTGTCGGCCGAAGCCCGGCAGAAACTCGATGAAATCGGGCCCTTGTCCTTAGGCCAGGCCAGCCGTATTTCCGGTGTGTCCCCGGCGGATATCACGGCCTTGCTCATCGTACTGGAACAGCACAGCCGGGAGGAAAAAAATCATGTTTCGCAGTGAATTAGAACAGGCCCTGAAGGCCATGGGCCTTACCGTGACAGACGGGCAGCTTTCCCAGTTCTGCGCTTTTAATGAAAGACTGGTGGAAACGAATAAAGTCATGAACCTGACGGCCATTACCGACCCGAAAGGCGTCGCCATCAAGCACATGGCCGACAGCCTGTCCTGTTATGACCCGGCTTATTTCAAAGAAGGCGCTCGTGTCCTCGATTTGGGGACTGGCGCCGGATTCCCCGGCCTGCCCCTGCTCATCTACCGGCCGGACTTGAACGTGACGTTCTTCGATTCCCTGCAAAAGCGCCTGACCTTCCTGGAAAACACGGTCAGCGATATAGGACTGACGGCGTCGTTCCTCCACGGCCGGGCCGAAGAAATGGCCCATAAGCCGGAATACCGCAGCGCTTTCGATATCGTCACCAGCCGGGCCGTCGCCCGCCTGAACATATTGGCCGAATGGGCCCTGCCCTACGTGAAGACCGGAGGCTATTTCATTTCCCTCAAAGGGGCCCAGTATGAAGACGAACTGGCAGAAGGCGAAAAAGCCTTGCAGATCCTGGGCGGCAAAATCGCCGAAGTCCGACCTGTTCACCTGCCGGGACTCGATGACGTCCGCGCCGTCCTTTACATCGAGAAAGTGAAGGAAAGCCCCAAAAAGTATCCCCGCAAGCCCAAGATGGCTGCGAAAAATCCCTTATAGAGAAAGAAGTGTATGCTATGTCTTTGAAAAGAATCTTCTGTCTGGCTGCAGCCGCCTGCCTGACTGTGTCGGCCGCCGTCTTTGCCGATACGCCGCAGCCACCTGAAATCAGCGCTCATGCCGCCTATGTCATGGATGCCGATACGGGTGACACGCTCTATGCGAAAAATGCCGACGACCGGACCTATCCGGGCAGTACGACGAAAATCATGACCGGTATTCTCGGCGTCGAATTGGGCAAGGCCCAGGGCAAAATGGACCAGCCCCTCAACATCACCAATGACGTCTACAACATCGAAAGCGATGCGTCTGTTCTGGGCATCGATCCTGGCGACCAGATTACCCTGCGCCATGCCCTGACCGGCATGATGACCGTATCCGGCTGTGATGCGGCCGTTGCCGTAGCCGAAACGGTTACGCCGACCCAGGCCGATTTCGTCGCCAAGATGAATGAAAAAGCAGCCGCCCTGGGCTGCACGAATACCCATTTCGCCAATCCCCATGGCCTGCCGGACAGCGATCACTATTCGACGGCCCGCGATATGGCGACGATTGCCGCTTATGGCATGAAAATGCCGGAATTCCGCGACATGGTCAGCCACAGTGAATACGACATGCCCTATATCAACGGCGGGTCCAAGCACTGCACGACGACGAACTATTTCCTGACCAGCGGCTTCCCCGGTGCCAACGGCATCAAGACCGGCACGACCAACGCCGGCGGTCCCTGCCTGGTCGCTTCGGCTACCCAGGATGGCCGGACGGTCATCGCTTCCATCATGAACTCGGACGACCGCTTCGGCGATGCCCAGAAATTGATGGCCTATGGTTTTTCCGTCCTGAAACCGGTCGAACCGGCAGAAAACGTCTATATCCTGCGTCAGGCACCGGCAGGCCAGACATTGTCGGATATCAGGGAAAAAAAGGCCCAGGCTGCTGAACTGGCATCGCAGCAGAAGCAGGAAGCCGCTACGGCTGCCGCTTCCACGGCTGCGGCCAAAGCGCCTGTCAAAACAGCTACAACGGTAAAGACCGCAACGGAAACAGCTGCTAAAACGGCAGCCAAGACGACTGCGAAAACCGCTGCCAAAGCTGATACGGCGAAGACCAGTAAGCCGGCTGTTTCCAGCCAGCCTTACGTTCCCTTCTCGCCGGCTGCTTAAAAGTTAAAAAAGGGATATTGACAATCACCGTCCATATTCGTATAATAAGCACATCAGCAGATTCGTACAGGACTGACGGAATCAAGTGGAGTAACCACATGAACTGTACGGAGATTTTCATGCCGACCGTCTGGGCAAGAGTATGCTACATATTCTTGAGCCAGGCGGCCGGTATTTTTTTTCGCCAGTCTGGCTCCTCACAAGGAGTGTTGTCTAAATGAAACGAAATCGCTGGCTCATCGCCCTGTCTGCCATGGGGCTCCACCTCTGTATCGGCAGTGTCTACGCCTGGAGCGTCCTCACCAAGCCCATCATGGAATCTATGGGCTTCACCCTCAAGGAAACGACGTGGACCTTTTCCCTGGCCATCCTCTTCCTCGGCCTGTCGGCCGGCTTTTTGGGCAGTTTCGTCCAGAAAATCGGTCCCCGCAAGTCCGGCCTCTTATCCATGACCTGCTTCGTCACGGCCATGTTCGGCACGGCAGCGGCTTTCTATGCCCACAGCCTGCCCATGCTCTACGCTTTTTACGGCGTCATCGGCGGCGTCGGCCTGGGGACGGGCTATATCACGCCCGTATCGACACTGGTCAAATGGTTCCCGGAAAATCGGGGCTTTGCTACGGGCCTGGCTATCATGGGCTTCGGTTTTGCCAGCCTCATCGCCGGTCCGGCCATTCAGCTGCTGGTCCAGCATTTTGGCTTAGTCGCTAACTTCATCATCCTCGGCTGCGTCTATATGGTCGTCATGACGGCTTCGTCGCTCTACCTGGCTCCGCCGGCAGCCGGAGACGTTCCGGCCAAGGCCGAAAAAGAATCTTCCGTCGAATACGCCGACGCCCAGCCGCAGTTCACCGTCCGCCGGGCCATGAAGACCTGGCAGTTCTACGCCATCTGGTGGCTCTTCTTCACCAACATCACCTGCGGTATCGCCCTGCTGTCCGTCGCTTCGCCCATGGCACAGGATGTCGTCGGCATGTCGCCTATGGCAGCGGCTTCCATGGTCGGCTTCATCGGCCTCATGAACGGCGCCGGCCGCATTGCCTGGGCGACCATATCCGACTACATCGGCCGCTCGGCTACGTATGTCCTCTTCTTTGTCATTGAAATCCTGGCCTTCTGGCAGCTGGCTGGCGTTACGGGCGCCTTCAGTTTCCAGGTCCTGGTCCTGCTCATCATTTCCTGCTATGGCGGCGGCTTCTCGTGCATGCCGGCCTACCTCAGCGACCTCTTCGGCACGAAATACCTCAGTGCCATCCACGGCCGCATCCTCACGGCCTGGGGCGCTGCCGGCGTTGCCGGCCCCCTGGTCCTGTCGCTCATCAAAGAAAATACCAATAGTTATGCCGTCACCTTGTACTTCTTCGTCGGCGCCTTCACCGTCGCCCTGGCCCTAATGCTCTTCCTCAAATACCGCACCCGCCACGGCATCGCCCGCGTCGCAGAAGCACGGGGATGATCGTTCATCGTAGGCCTGATGATCGTTTATCGTAGGTCGTTCGTCGTAGGGGGCCGCACGCGGGCGCCCCACGGGTCGCCCCTACAACGAAAAAAGCTGTCGCTATGCGGCAGCTTTTTTTTCGATAACGACGAACGATGAACGAATCGCAGCCAGGCGACAAATAATCCAAGGCCTGTGGCCTTGTGTGTAGGGGACGTCCTGTCAAGGCGTCCCGTTGTGAACAATGGAAGATATACTTAACTGATATATGTGGCATGGTTTTGCGACCTGCGACCGACGGCCTGCATTCTCTTGGACTCAGATGCCGCTGTGCGGTGACAGACTCAAACTGACAACGACGCTTCGGGAAGCCCTCCGCGCGTAGCGGGCCGCCTTTACAGGCCGGCCCCTACGGAATCGCAGCCAGGCGATGTTATGGATTTACGACAAACGATGAACGCATTACCATAGGCGATGTTATGGCAGAACCGTTATGGATTAACGGCAAATCATTCACGGCCTATGGCCTTGTGCGTAGGGGACGCTCTTTAACCTCTCAGACCGCCTTCGGCGGCCAGCTCCCCTATAAAGGGAGCCTTGGGCGTCCCGTTGTGAACAATGGGAGATATACTCAACTGGTCTATGAGAAATGGTTTTGTGACCTGTGAACTGCGAATAATGATATCGACGAACAGCATTTCACGGGATTCCCACAACGGGCCGCCCAGCCTCTGCTGTCCGTTCCAGCAACCGTCTTGCGCCTCCCATTGGTCGGCACCCGACGGGCTGGAAAGGCTTTGGACGGCCCCTACAGCGACATCTGTGATGTCGCGGCGGCCTGCGGGCTCGCCACGTGCGAGCCCCTACATATGTGAATAAAATCACTTAATGAGCCGGACGCATAGATGAACGAAAATGATTGCTTTTTGATTATAATGAATGAATTTGATTGAAAATGATTGAATATAACGGTATAATGAGGCCAAAGGAGGATAAAAAGGGAAGTGATACGATGTTGACAGAAGAAAGACATGAAAAGATCATGCGTCTTGTCAATACGAGTGGTGCCGTTTCGGTTCAGGACTTAGTGAGTTTTCTGAACATTTCCGAATCGACGGTCCGTCGGGATTTACTCACGCTGGACCGGGAAGGCCGCCTGCGCCGTGTCCATGGCGGCGCCACGACGCTGCGCGATGATTCTTTATATGAAGCGGATATGGAAAATCTGCAGGACAAGTATTCCATTCATATGAGCGATAAACGCCGCATCGCCCAGTATGCAGCCAGCCTGATCAAGAAGGATGACTTCGTCTATCTCGACGCCGGTTCGACGACGGAACAGATGGCCGATTTCCTGGCCGAATCTGAAGCGACCTTCGTGACCAACAGCATCCCGCTGGCCCAGAAATTGGGGCGCAGCGGCAGCCGCGTCTACATCCTGCCCGGACGGGTCAAAGGCGATACGGAAGCCATTGTCGGCAGTGATATGCGGGATATGATCGGCCGCTATCATTTCACCAAGGGCTTCTTCGGAGCCAATGGAATCGCTCCCCATTCCGGATGTACGACGCCGGATGATGAAGAAGCTGTCTGTAAGCGCGCTGCCGTAGGCCAGTGCCTAGACCGCTTCGTCCTGGCCGATTCCAGTAAATTCGGTTTATCTTCGCACATTACATTTGCAGACTTATCAATGGTTACGCTGATTACGGCCAAAGATGAAGAACACGTCGATTACCGGCCTTATCAGCAGATTACGGAGGTGCATATCCTGTGATTTATACAGTTACGTTCAATCCATCGTTAGACTATGTCGTCCACATGAAGACCTTCACGGCCGGTGACATCAACCGGGCCGAACAGGAAATAATCTATCCTGGCGGCAAAGGCATCAACGTGTCCCTCGTCCTGGGAAACCTTCATATTCCTTCTAAGATGCTCGGTTTCGTCGCTGGTTTCACAGGCCGGGAAATTGAACGCCTGGCCAAAATCAACGGCGGCGATACGGATTTCATCATCCTCGACGAAGGCTGCTCGCGTATCAACCTCAAAGTCAGCGCCGATGATGAAACGGCTGTCAATGGCATGGGACCGCATATTCCCGAAGAAAAACGGCAAGCCCTGCTGGCTCAGATCGATACCCTCAAAGCCGGTGACACCCTGGTACTGGCCGGCAGCATCCCCAGCGATATTCCCGATGATATTTACGAACAGATCCTCAAACGCCTCCAGGACCGCGATATCCGCGTCGTCGTCGATGCCACAGGCGACCTTTTGAAGAATGTCATCAAATATAGACCGTTCCTCATCAAACCGAATAACTTTGAATTAGGCGAATTGTTCAGCGTCGACCTCCATACGGATGAAGAAATCATCGTCTGCGCCAAACAGCTCCAGGCCATGGGGGCCCGCAACGTCCTCGTATCTCTCGGCGGTGACGGCGCCCTGCTCCTCGGCGAAGACGGCCAGGTCTACCGCCGCCAGTCCCCGAAAGGCACGCTGGTCAACTCCGTCGGTGCCGGCGACAGCATGGTCGCTGGGTTCCTGGCCGGTTTCGAAGCGTCCAAGGGCGACCTCCAGGAAGCCTTGAAAATGGGCATCAGCGCCGGCAGTGCATCGGCCTTCCATGAATGGCTGGCTACGGAAGACGATATCAAGGAAGTATACGCTACCTTATAAAGAAACACGCATTTTTGTGTAGAGAGTTGAGAAGAGAAGGAGAGAAATAATGCGTATTGTAGATTTACTCAAGAAACAGAGCATCGACCTCAATGCGTCTGTAGCCGACAAGGCCGCTGCCATCGACCACCTGGTCGACCTCATGGCCGCCGGCGGCAACCTGAACGACAAAGAGCTGTACAAGCAGCGCGTCCTCGCCCGTGAACAAGAAGGCAGTACGGGTATCGGCGAAGGCATCGCCATTCCCCATGCCAAGACGGAAGCCGTCAACGAACCGGGCCTGGCTTCGATGATTGTCCGCGACGGCGTCGACTACGAAAGCCTCGACGACGAACCGGCTCACTTGTTCTTCCTCATCGCCGCTCCGGCTGGCGGTGCCAACGTCCATCTGGAAGTCTTGAGCCGTCTGAGCCGTATGCTCATGGACGACGATTTCCGCGACAACCTGATGAAGGCCCAGACGCCGGAAGAATACCTGGCTATCATCGACAAGGCCGAAGCCGAACAGGTCGCAGCTGAAGAAGCAGAAGCTGCCGCTGAAGCCGCTGCCGAAGAAGCACCGGCTGAAACGGAAACAGCCGCTCCGTCGGATCGTCCCTACGTCATCGGCGTCACAGCCTGCCCGACGGGCATTGCCCACACCTACATGGCAGCAGAAGCCCTGGAAAACAAAGCCGCTGCCATGGGCGTCGACATCAAAATCGAAACGAATGGTTCCGGCGGTGTCAAGAACCACCTGACCCAGGCCGATATCGACCGCGCTGTCGGCGTCATCGTCGCCTGCGATAAAGACGTGCCGGTCCAGCGTTTTGCCGGCAAACCGGTCATCTTCACGAAAGTCGCCAACGGCATCAAGATCCCGGAAGAACTCATCCAGACCGTCCTCGACGGCAAAGCACCCATTTATCAGGGCAATGAATCGTCGTCGGAAGCCGTCGATGTCGAAAGCGCTGAAAAAGAAAGCGTCGGCCATCAGATTTATAAGCACTTGATGAACGGCGTATCCCATATGCTTCCCTTCGTCATTGGCGGTGGGATCCTCATCGCCCTGGCTTTCCTCTGCGACATGGATAACGCCGGTACGGCCAACTTCGGCAGCGGCACGCCGCTGGCTGCCTTCCTGAAAAATGTCGGCGGCCTGTCCTTCAGCATGATGATGCCTATCCTGGCAGGCTATATCGCCATGAGTATCGGTGAAAGGCCGGCTCTCATGCCCGGTATCGTCGGCGGTTTCCTGGCAACGACAGGCGGTTCTGGTTTCTTCGGCGCCCTCTTTGCCGGCTTCATCGCAGGCTATCTCATCATTTTCCTGAAAAAAGCCCTGGCCCATCTGCCGGAAGCGCTGGACGGCACGAAGTCCATCCTCTTCTATCCGGTCCTCGGCCTGGTCCTCATCGGCGTCATCATGACTTATATCATCAATCCGCCGACGTCTGTTTTCAATACGTGGCTCTTCGACGTCCTCAACAGCATGACCACATCGAGCCGTATCGTCCTCGGCTTCATCCTCGGCGGCATGATGTCCATCGACTTCGGCGGCCCGATCAACAAAGCCGCTTACGTCTTCGGTACGGCCTCGCTCATGAGTGCCAGCGGTCAGGCTGTCAGCTCGGGCATCATGGCTTCGGTCATGGTCGGCGGCATGGTTCCGCCTCTGGCTATCGCCCTGGCTATGCTCATCTTTAAAGGTAAATTCACACCGAAAGAACGACAGTCGACGATTACCAACTTCATCATGGGCCTGTCCTTCATCACCGAAGGGGCCATTCCTTTCGCCGCATCGGATCCGGTCCACGTTATCCCGCCCTGCGCTATCGGCGCCGCTGTCGCCGGTGCCTTGTCGATGCTCTTCAACTGCGCCCTTCCGGCTCCTCACGGTGGTATCTTCGTCTTCGGTGTCATCACCAACTGGCCTATGTACATCGTCGCCTTAGTGGCCGGTGTCATCGTCGCAGCTATCCTGCTCGGTATTTTCCGCAAAAAACGTCCGCAAGACTGATTGCGTTATCGCTATAAATCGTATACACTATATTATGTAGCTTTATCTCATCTTCTATATTTCCTAAAAGGAGGAATTTGTCATGAAAGAATTTGAATTTGTTGTCACTGATCCCCAGGGTATCCACGCTCGTCCGGCAGGCCTTTTGGTCAAAGAAGCAAAGAAATTTGAATCCAATATCAGCGTATTCAAAGGCGCCCGCAAAGGCAATTTGAAGAAAATCTTCACCGTCATGGCTCTCGGCGTAAAACAGGGCGAAACGATTAAAGTACAAGTAGAAGGCGCAGACGAAGAACAGGCAGCTAGTACTGTAGAAGCCTTCTTGAAAGAAAACTTCTAATTTCTTTGAGGGGGAAAGTACATGCTGACGTTAAAAGGTAAAAGTGTCTTCTCCGGTATCAGCATCGGACCGCTGGCACTGTTCCATCGTAATACGATTTCTACGGCCGTACGGCCAATCGAAGACGTCGATGCCGAAATCGCGCGTTTCCAGAAAGCCCGCGAAGAAGCTATCGGCCAGCTCAAGGACTTGTATGTCAAGGCTGTAGACAAAGTCGGTGAAGAACAAGCCGCTGTCTTTGAAGTCCATCAGATGATGCTTGATGACGATGACTATATTGAAGGTATTGAAACCAAGATCTGCGATGAAAAAATGAATGCTGAAGCCGCTGTCGACCAGACGGCTCAGAAATTTGCTGAAATGTTCCGTTCCATGGAAGATGCTTATATGCAGGCCCGCGCAGCCGACGTCCTCGACATCTCCCGCCGTGTAGAACAGCAGCTTTGCGGCGGCCCGGGAATCGACTTCAGCAATTATGACCACGTCATCATCGCAGCCGATGACCTGGCTCCCAGCGAAACGTTACAGCTCGATACGGATAAGATTCTCGGCTTTGTTACGTCAGCAGGCAGCACGAACTCGCATACGGCCATCCTGGCCCGCACCCTGGGCATCGCTGCCGTCGTCAGCACGGGCACACAGCTCCACAACGACGTCGACAACATGACGGCCATCATCGATGGCACGACGGGCACGGTCTACATCAATCCGGATGAAGAAACCATGGCGGCCATGAAGCAGAAACAGAAGGAAGAAGAACTTCGCGTAGCCGCTCTGGAACAGGTACGCGGCGTCCCGACGGGTACCAAAGATGGCAAGAAAATCAACCTCTATGCCAATATCGGCAACCCTGGCAATCTGCCGCAGGTTCTGGCCAACGATGCCGAAGGCATCGGCCTCTTCCGCAGCGAATTCCTGTATCTCGAAAGCAGCGATTATCCGACGGAAGACCAGCAGTTCGAAGCCTATAAACAGGCGGCTGAAGCCCTGCAGGGCAAGACCGTCGTCATCCGTACCCTGGATATCGGCGCCGACAAGAAAGTCGACTACTTCCAGCTCGACCCGGAAGAAAACCCGGCCATGGGCATGCGTGCTATCCGCATCTGCCTGACCCGCGTCGACCTCTTCAAGACGCAGCTCCGCGCTCTCCTGCGCGCTTCGGCTTATGGTAAGATCGCCATCATGTTCCCGATGATCATTTCCGTCTGGGAAGTACAGCGGTGCAAAGAAATCTTTAACGAAGTCCGTCAGGAATTGGATGAAAAAGGCATTGCCTACGATAAAGATATGGAAATCGGCATCATGGTCGAAACACCGGCTGCTGCCGTCATGAGTGAAGAACTGGCTAAGGAAGTCGACTTCTTCAGCATCGGTTCCAACGACTTGACCCAGTATACCCTGGCCATCGACCGTCAGCAGACCCAGCTCGATGCCTTTTTCGATCCCCATCATCCGGCTGTCCTCAAACTCATCCAGATGACCATCGAAAATGGCCACAAAGCCGGCATCTGGGTCGGCATCTGCGGCGAACTCGGTGCAGACCTGACACTGACCGAAACGTTCCTGCGCATGGGCGTAGACGAACTCTCCGTCAGCCCACCGTCGGTCCTGCCGCTCCGTGAAAAAGTACGCTCTCTTGATTTGAGCAAGTAATAAAAAAGGTCTTGTCGCGATGCGACAGACCTTTTTAGCTGTTAGCCGTTAGCCACCTGCCTCCCCTGTGAAGGGGAGCTTTTTGGCATTGTAGGGGTCGCCACGTGGGCGACCCGTTAGGAATTTGGATGATACTCTCAGCAGGCTGGCCGGGAAATCGTACACCCCCCCCAAGCGGGCTCGCCACGTGCGAGCCCCTACGACCTGATAACCATTACTTCAGCACTTCTTCCGAGCTGGTCGGGAGGTTAGGCATATCGGTGTTGAACCATTTTTTGTAGATTTTCTGGAATTCGCCCGATTCTTTCAGTTTGGCCATGGCGTCGTTGACTTGTTTCAACAATTCCTTGTTGTCCTTGTTGATGGCGAAGGCCAGGTATTCCGGTTTGGTATCGGGGATATTGATGACATCGAATTTATCTTTGCCGTCCTGGGTCAGAAAGTAATCGGCAACCGGTTTGTCGAGAATGGCTGCCGGCGAACCGCCGACCTGGAGTTCCATGATGGCTTCGGAGTTATTGTCGAACTGTTTGATCGTATAGCCCTGTTCTTCGGCATATTTAGCGCCAGTCGTACCGATCTGGACGGCAATCTGTTTGCCCTGCAGGTCGGCTACGGAATGGACGCCGCTGTTTTTCGGTGTCAAGATGACCAGTTTCGATTCGTAGAACGGAGCGGCAAAGGCGACTTTCTGGGCCCGTTCCTTGGTGACGGTCATGCCCGTAGCGGCGATATCCATGTCACCCTGCTGGATGATGGGGATGATACCAGAAAAAGCGATGTTGTTGAATTCGACATCACGGCCCATTTCTTTGGCTACGGAGCGGATCAAGTCCATTTCAAAGCCCTTATATTCCGTCGATTGGTCGTTATCCTTGAATTCAAAAGGAACAAACGTCGCATTGGTAGCGACGCGAAGCGGTTTCTTCGTATCGTTGGCAGCATCTTTCTTGTCACTGCCGCAGCCGGCCAGCATCGAAGCGGCTAATACGCCTGTAAGCAAAGCAGCACCTAATTTTTTCGTATCCATACAATCCCCTCCAGAAATTGAATAAAAATAAATTTATGCTTATTATTATACCATCTTGTGGGAAAAAGTAAAGGGCTTGTCGCAAGCGACAAGCCCTTTATCGTTGTTCGTGATTCATGATTCGTAGGGGAGACCACGTGGGGCGCCCGCTCCTGGGGATGTACGAATCTTCCGGCTACGGCTAATCTGCTGGAGAAATCGGACATATCCCGAAGCGGGTCGCCTTGACAGGACGGCCCCTACGAGCAGCAAGCAGCTGACTGCTTGCTGCTACTCCTTCAACTCCGGCATCTTGATGGGTGTCTTATCGATGAGGCGGACGACGAGGAGAGTGATGATGCAGATGATCCATTCAAAATAAATGACGTGGGGCAGGACGCGGATCTGCGGGCAGAGCTGCCAGGCAAAGAGGCCGATGATGCCAACCAGGGTCGTCCAGAAGGCCGTGTTCTTGCGGCACAGGGACGGGCAGAACATGGTGCAAAGGAAGACCAGCGTGAAGGCCGTCGTCAGGCTCAAACCGATGAGCATGACTTTGACGATGCCGACGGCGTTGAAGGCCAGCCACAACGTACCGGCGCCGATGATAAGGATGATTAGGCGGTTGGCCTTGACGTAGCTTGCTTCGGAAATATCCGGTTTGATAAAACGTTTAAAAATGTCCTGAGAGATGAGGGTACCGGCACCGAGGAGAATCGTGCAGGCCGTCGATACATCGGCCGCCCAGAGGGCAGCCAGGGTCATCCCTGACGAGAACGGGTCGAGACTCATGATGATCTGCGGCAGAGCCATGGTCGGATTGATGCCCGGGAACTGGGCTTTGGCAGCCAGGCCGAGGATAGCCGACAAGAAGCCGACCGGGAAGATGAGCAGGCCGCCGAGGATGAAGCCCCTGCGGGCTGCCTTGGCGTTCTTGGCGCCGCAGGCAATCTGGACCGGCCCCTGAGCCGTGATGGCCTGGGTCGTCATGACGATGATCCAGCCCAGGAGTACGGCAAAGGACAGGCCGCCCATGGGCGAGAACCAGTTAAAATCCGCTGCCGGCAGGGCTGCATTGATGCCGCTGATGCCGCCGTCGCGGAGAAGGATGCGGACGAGGGAATAGAGGATGCCGAGGTAAATGACGGTGACGCTGAGGATATTCGATAAACCGGAAGACCAGAGGCCGCCGATGGCCGTGATGCCGACGAAGACGACGGCACTGGTGATCATGCCGGCGTGCATGGAGAAGATATCCGGCATGAGGGCGTGTAAAATCGAACCGCCGGCGACGTACTGCAGGGACGTGATGCAGATCATGATCAGGGACAGGCCGATGACGCTGATGATGCGGGCTTTTTTATCGTAACTCCGTTCAAAGAGTTCCGGAATGGTCGTACAGTTCAGGGAACGGTACTTGCCGGCAGCGACGAAACCCATGATGATGGCGCCGATAGCCCAGGCCGCATTGTACCAGCCGGCAGCCAGGCCGATTTTCGTCGCGCTTTCAGCGACGCCGACGGTCGAAGCCGCGCCGACGGCCATACCCGTGATACTGACGGCGACCAGGCCCGTAGAAAACTGGCGCCCTGCAAATAAATACTCTGTCGGGTTCTGACTGGCCCGGCGTTTGACATAGAAAGAAATGGCAAATAATAAAATGATGTATAAGATGACAATACACAATTGAATCGACATTTTCTCTCCATCCTCCTTTGACTTATAAATTTAAAAATTTGCAACCTTAGTTCCGTCTGTGGGAACATAATATGCCAATAATTAACGTTATTATAGGCTAAAACGAAGAAAAATACAAGGAGGAGAAAAAAGGGCTTGTCGCTGTGCGACAAGCCCTTTTTTTCAATCTATGCTTTTTTCTGTGCGGCCATGACCTGGAGTTCTGGTTTGAATTCTTCGACCAGTTTCTTTTCGGCTTTGGCGCCTTTGGAGAGGGCGTTGTAGATGATTTCCGCCATTTCGTAACGGGTCATCGTGCGTTCGCCGTGGTATTTTCCGTCTTCGTAGCCCTGGATGATGCCGTTGCCAGCGAGTTTGCTGACGGCTTCATAAGCCCAATGGTTTTCCGGGACATCCGGGAAGTCTTTGGACATATTCGGATTGATGACCGAAAGGAGGGCATCGAGGCGGCTGGTGAGATAATCAATCTGTTTCTGCTGGGCTTTTTCCCGTTCTGTCAGGCCGTTCGTGGCATTGCGTCTTGCCTTATTGCCGCCTTGGCCGATACGGAGGGAAATGCCGCCGCCATACATGTTTTCGCCTGTTCCGAAAGACGACGAAACATTAACCATGACGTTTTCATTCGGCCGGTAGAAGGCGCCGATAGCCGTAGCCGTTTCGCCTTTGTAACCGCCGACGGCAGCTGCAATGTTCCACTTGGAATCAGCATCGAATTCGAGGGGATGCAGGTTGGCCAATGCCGCTGCGTTAGCCCCGACTTTGTCGACGCGGCTGTCCAGATTGCTGACGCGGTTTTCAACCGTGTCTACCCGATTTTCGACGCTAGCGACGCGTTCATTGGTCTGATAGAGCTGGGCCCCGTTGACAGCGTCCGTGCTGCTGGCCGAAAGGTCACCGGCTGCTACGTTGACAATCTTCTGATTGTTGGCGTTGATGCCGGTGGAATCGATGTAAGTCTTGTCGCCGATTTTGTAGGAAGAAGCAGTCATGCTGCCAGCAACCGTAGCGTTGCCACCAACCGAGAGGTCTTTTTCCATAGTGACTGCATCCTTAAAGGTGGCTGCGCCGTCGAAGGTGGACGTGCTGGTGACGTGGAGCGTATCCGTCGTCGTGCCGCCGTTTACATCGAGTCCGCCTTTAGTGACGGTTACTTTGTTGTTAAATGTAGAGGTCCCGTCGACTTCCAGCGTCTTTTCCAACTTAACTGTGTCTTTAAATGTTGACTTGCTGTTGACAGTGAGTTTAGTATCGGCTCCTTCTTTGCCAAGCGTCGTATCACCATCGACCGTCGCATTGCCGCGGACACCGAGGTCCTTCATGACATCGGCATAATCCATCGTAGCCTGACCCGTTGTGAGGGTGTTGCCGGAAATGGTGGTCTTCGTGATGCTTCCATCTTTAATGGCCGTGTTGTGGTCCGTGTTTTCAAAGGTTGTTCCACTGTCCGTCGTCGTTACCGTCGTTTTACCTACGGTATTGGTAATGGATTCGCTGGCCGTGTTGGTAATGTTCTGAGCAGCATTGGCAATGGTTCCGCCAGCAGCACTCAGGCTGATGTCTTTGGCACTCTGACTGATACCGGTACTGGTGTTGCCATCCGTTACGGCACTGCTGACCATGCCTGTTGTCGAATCTTTTATGATGTCGATGAGGGTGGAACCGTTGGCCAGGGCGGCGTCCAGTTTGGTCACGTTGTCGCCAATGGTGTTGGCGGCTTTTACAACAGCCCCATCCTGTACGGCCGCATCGGCCTTGCTCACATAGTTATCAGATGTCTGTTTTTCCAGATATTCCTTCACATTGGTAATCCGGGTATCCAGAGCCGTATCGGCAGCTTACCGGGCAGCAGCTTCAGCGGCATCTGCCTTTTCCAGATTCGTCACAGAGTATTTCCGTTTCAGTGCTTCTTCATTAATGGCAGCATCACTGGCCTGAAGGCTAGCTTGAACTTGCTGATTAGATTTTTCAATATCTTCCTGCAGGCTTGTTATCCCGTTATCTATCCCATCTTTGGTATAAACTTCTACTGCCGTAGTAGAACCAGTGCCAGCTGGTTCCACCATTATGGTGGCATCCGCTGCATAGCTAAATCCTCCAACCGGGAGGAGCATGAGGGCCGTGATGGCGGCCAGGGCCAGGCGTTTGGTTTTATCGCCTGTGCTGGAGGCCTTGGTATGGCCTTTGGCTCATTCCGAAGCTACGACGTAGCAATTTCTTTATTTACTCCAGATGACTTTAAATATCTTATTCATATTATCGCACCCTTTCTGTATAAAGATTTGACAGGGACCTTAATTTTGCGTACAAAAATAAAAGGTAGCGGAAATGCTGAAATTTTTGGGATTTTTATGCGTCTTTTTGGAAAATGAATTTGAAATAATCTTCCTGGAACTGGCGATATTTTCGTTTGGCCAGGGGGATTTTGTGCCCCTTCACTTCGATGTACTCACTCTTTATGATGTGAATTGCAGACTGGTTGACGATATAACCTTTTCCGGGAGAGACGAACTGGACGGGGACGATGGATTCAAAGGTCTGCAGCAGGGCTGACAGGGATTGGCGCGTTTCCAGCATGGAGCCGTCATGGGTGTGGACTTGCTGGACGTGGCCGTTGCTTTCGACGAAGAGCAGATTGTTGACTTCTTCGACCTGGATGCCGCCGCCGACAAGGTGGAAGATGACTTTTTTCCGCATAGGATACCTCCTTTCTGTTTGTGATAGGGAAACACTTGTCTTTGCAATTCCTATTATAGCGTGATTTTTTGCTTAAATATTCAACGTGACATAAAATGCACATTTTTTGTCGTGAGCGGATAAATATAATTTATAATTCATGAAAAAGGAAAATTTACCGATACGTCAAGGTTAGCAAGAAAGGCCATTGCATCGAGTTCCTAAATATGGTATGATACGGCCGAGGCAAAAGATAACATCACGTATCGTGAGTTATACTTTTTTCGGATATTTTTCAAGATGGTTTTTTCATCTGCTTGGATCTGCTTTGGACCGAGACAGAAAGGATGGCTCATCATTTGTTGGTAGTGCTGAAATACGTGGGATTTTTCACAATTTCGCCTGCCAGTATGGACGTTTGTCGCTTAGACACCTTTCGGTCTGTGCCGGAAGGTGTTTTTTTTGTTTCTTTTGCCCCAGATTCTCATAGGGAGGTTTTTTTATTGAAAAAGTGTTGTGATTTTCTGGTAAACAACATGGCCATTTTCGTCGTCCTCATCGGTATTGTCGGCGCCGTATGGCCCCAGACCTTGCAATGGGTCGGCCCGTACGTTGGCTGGCTGCTGGGGATTGTCATGTTCGGCATGGGCATGACCCTGACTGTACAGGATTTCAAGACCGTCTTCAAGCGGCCGTGGGAAGTCCTCATCGGCGTCGTCGCTCAGTTCCTCATCATGCCCTTCGTGGCCTGGGCCCTGGTACGCCTCTTTGCCCTGCCGCCGGAACTGGCCATTGGCGTCATCCTCGTCGGGACCTGCCCGGGCGGGACGGCATCGAATGTCATCTCTTATCTGGCCAAAGGCGACGTCGCCCTGTCTGTCTCGATGACCATGTCGACGACGCTCCTGGCGCCTATCGTGACGCCGGCCCTGACCTGGTTCCTGGCAGGCGCCTGGATCCATGTTTCCTTCGTATCCATGATGATTTCCATTGCGGAAATGGTCCTGGTACCGGTCCTGCTCGGTTTGGCGGCTCATCATTTCTTCGCCCGCGGCGTCGAAAAAGTCCTGCCGGCCATGCCCGTCGTATCGGTAGCGACTATCGTCATCCTCGTCGGCTGCGTTGTATCCCTCAGTGCATCGCGTCTCTTTGACGTCGGCCTGCTCATGGCGGCTATCGTCATCTTGCACAATGTCTTTGGCCTGGCCCTTGGCTATGGCATGGCCAAATTGTTCCGCCTCGATTCGCGTAAATCCCGGACCGTAGCCATCGAAGTGGGCATGCAGAATTCCGGCATGGCTGCGTCTTTGGCCGTCTTATATTTCAACCCGGCAGCGGCCATTCCCGGCGCTATTTTCAGCGTATGGCACAATATTTCCGGGTCCATCGTGGCCAATTTCTTCTCGCGCCGCGATGAAAAAGCCGAAGAAAAGGCTCGTGCCCTGTCTGTCGATAAATCGAGTGTTCCTACTCATTAATTCATATTTCAAAGGAGTCTTACAATCATGAAAATTTTCCGTACTGTCAAAGAAATGCAGGCATTTGCTGGTGAACAGAAAAAGGCTGGTAAGGTTATCGGCCTGGTCCCGACTATGGGTGCGCTCCACGAAGGTCATCTGACCCTGATGCGGGCTGCCAAGGCCAAATGCGACGTCGTCATCGCTTCGGTCTTCGTCAATCCGACCCAGTTCGGCCCGAACGAAGACTATGATGCTTATCCGCGTCGCTTCGATGAAGACTGCCAGAAATTGGAAAGCGTCGGCGTCGATGCCGTTTTCCATCCGGAACCGTCGGAAATGTATCCTGAAGGCTACTGCACCTATGTCAATGTCGACGGCGACATTACGCATAAACTCTGCGGGGCTCAGCGGCCTATCCATTTCCGCGGCGTCGCTACGGTCGTCACGAAATTGATGAACATTACCCGCGCCGATGAAGCCTTCTTCGGTCAGAAAGACGCCCAGCAGGTCGTCGTCGTCCGCCGTTTCGTCAGCGATCTCAATATCCCGGTCCACATCAATATGGTCCCCATCGTCCGCGAAGAAAGCGGTCTGGCCCGGAGCTCGCGCAATGCTTACCTTTCGCCGGAAGAAAAACAGGCGGCCCTGGTTCTGTCCCGCAGCCTGCGCAAAGCCAAAGCCGCTTATGAAGGCGGCGAAAAGGATGTAGAAACACTGAAATCCATCGTGACCAAGGAAATCCAGTCGGAACCGATGGCTTCTATCGACTACGTCGATCTCTTCTCCTTCCCGGCCTTGAAACCGATTGCGACGGTCGACCAGGAAAGCCTGTTGGCTATCGCCGTCCGCATCGGCAAGACGCGTCTCATCGATAACGTCATCTTGGGCTAAGGAAATCTTCACATTATCTTCACATTTCCTCCACATCTTTTTCGCACCCCTCTGGTATAGTAGAAGCATAAACAGAGGGGTACTACAAAGGAGGTTTTCGTGATGAAGAAAAAAATCTTAGCCGGATTGGCTGCACTCGTAGTGATTGCCGGTTTTTCCGCCTTTGCAGCGACACCAGCTGCTTCAGATGGTTCATCGTCAGGGACTTACGGCCCGGGCTATACGTGTTATGACAACGGTAACGGGTATTGCCGGGGACCGCGTGCCTGCTATGATGACCAGGATAACTGCTATACTGGAAATGGCTATTGCCAGGGACCGCGCCGCGGCTGCCGGGCTGATGGCCAGCGCGGTTGTCAGGGCCGTCAGGATTGCCCTGCCTATAGCGCTCAACAGTAAGCCGTTCTAATCAAAGGGGGAAAACAATATGGTAATGACTCACTACATGGAACTCTTATCGCTCTATGAACCTTGGTTTTTGATTCTCTTCATGCTCGTACCGATGGTACTGGCCGAAACGATTTTGGCTGCCGGTGCTTTTTCCTTGCTCTACAAGGACAGCCGCAGTGAAAAATGGGACAGCCTGAGCCACGTCTGCGGCCTCATCCTGGGTGTCTTCTTCATCGTAGCTACAGTATACATCGTCACATCCTACGTGCCGACTATCCAGTGGCGCGGCCCGATTGATTACATTTCTATCTGGGCCTATGTCCTGGGCGTCATCCCGGCCGTCCTCATCCTCTTGCAGGAATTGGGCATCATCTTTAAGGGCCTCGATACAACGGCAAAAATCAAGAAACACATCGTCCTCATGATTCTCTTCGTCTTGTTCACCCATTTAGCCATGGTCTTCGGCATGGCCGACCCGCAGCTCGCAGGCTACGTCCCGCCGAAACAGAACATGCAGATGCAGATGAACGGCAATATGCCTATGGACCACAGTCAGATGGACCATAGCCAGATGAATCACGACCAGATGAACGGTCAAATGAATGGTCAGATGAATAACAATAACGGCCAGATGGACCACAGCAAGATGTAGTTTCGTGGCTAGTGGCTAGTGGTTCGTGGCTTCGTAGGGGCCGTCCCAGAGGGCGGCCCGCCTCTCCTGTTAGGAGAGGTGGCCCGAAGGGCCGGAGAGGTT
>ERZ507072.542-NODE-542-length-24513-cov-4.872557_pt1 | contig 24513 bp, 19 predicted proteins | sample MGYA00512864_ERZ507072 | MGnify/ENA metagenome assembly ERZ507072 | reverse complement strand
CAATCCGGGGGTGCCGATTGCCGCAGCGAGAAGAATCGTGCGGAGCTGACCGGTCACACGGGAAGCAGCGGTTCCCGTGGCCATGATCAGGGAATTACGACCTACGCTTGAACTCATTCGTCGGGGTCCTTCTTCCGATGGAACTGCCGCCACAGGCCGATAATGCCCAGTAGCACGGCGAAGCCGATGATAATGAAGCCGCTGGCATCACTGATGCGCATCACACTGGTGATCGCGGTGTCCTGCGTGTTGCCGAAGCTGTTGCCTTCCCGGTCGGTCAACGACACATGGGCCGTCGATGAGCCGGAAGTGGAAACGCGGATGGTGAAGGTCACCTGAGCGTCGCTATGCGAGGGAATATCGATGTCAGCGGTTCGCGAGGTGACGATCTGCATGGAGTCAGTCAGTGAGTTGACCTGCACGCTGACGGCGTAGGGAAGGTCATTGCTGACGGTGATTGGCATTTTCGCGGATTCGCTGAACACGGATATTGATTCCGATGGGTTGATGCGTACGCCGTTCAGAAGATCGCTGGCCAGTGTTTTCGTGGCTTTGACCATGGCTTTTCGCGTGGCTGTCGGCTGGGGGGAGCCAGACATGGACCGCAGCGCCATATCGTCATGCAGCGCCAGTAAAGAGCCAATCCATTGCGTCGGATCGTTGCTATGCGAGGCGGTGTCATTGGCGTCCTGCCGGGCCAGGGCCTGCGGGTCCAACGACGAGACCTCGTCGGAATCAATCTCGTTCCTCAATATGGAGGTGGCCATGCGCATGATGTCATGCCGGCTGTCGGCCAACTGTCTCAATGCCGACCGGGTATTGGCGGTGTTGGCATCATCGGCCTTGTCGGGATTGACCGAATCGCTGACATTGTACGGATCGGCCTTGGCCATGGTCTTCAGGTCCGTCAGATTCAACCAAGACGCCTGCTCGAAGGCGCTCATCACCTGATCGATCCAGCTGGCCTCCGTGGTGCGGGAGAACGTCATAAGCAGGTATCGGGATGTATAGGGCTGTTCCATCTGGTAGAACGCGCTCTGAGCGATCAGTCGGGCCAACCGACCGGCATCGCTGGACTCGGCCTGCGCGTCCGTGCTGGTGGCTTGGCCCTTGGCCAGCGTGCCCAAGGTCGATTGCTCCTTCAGCACGGTGACATCGCCGGCAGGCGTATGCACCACGTAGGTGCCTGTGTGTACGGCTTCAGTCTGGTCGGCATCGAAAGAGGCATCGGCAATCACCGTGTCATAGCCCTGCTCGCGTGCTGCGGTCAGCGCATCCAACGTCCAACAGTTGTTGCCCTGCCATGCGTACGCGGAGGGTGTTTCGGAGTCGCCTCCGTCGGCATACCATGCGGCCGCCTGCTTGGCGTTCCACTGCTCAGTGGTGATGCCGGCCTTTTCGTAGGCCGCGGTATCGTCCAGTGCGGTATAGGCGGTGATGTCGAAGTCGGCGGGCTGCATGATGCCGGCAATGGACGGTTGCACTGCGGACTGACGCCAATACAGAGGATCCGCGATCACTTGCAGCGAGCGGTGCTTGGCGAATGTCTGCCCAAGGGATCGCGCGGTATCGGCATCCTGTTCGGATAAGGATATGGCTTGCGTATCAGTGGCTTTGGCCGCGTTGCTGGCGTCGGCGTTATCGGACTTGTCGGCCTTGTCCGTGCTGTTGGACTTGGACGATGTTGATGTCGAGGAAGTGGTGGTTTCGGCAATGCGATTGCTGATGGCCTTATTATCGACCTGCCAGCCGCTGGCGGTGTAGGGCATGGCCACGGTCAGGTTCATGGCCGGTGTTGTCGCGGTGTTGAGCCCATCCGAAGATCGGGTCAGAAAACTCGGCAAATCGGCGAGTATCTGATTGCCAACGATATACGACAGCATCAGCGGTTTCGGTCCCCAACTCCCTATGGAGGCAAGGGTCTGCTGATTGGCGTTCACCTCGATGGTGACGGTGGCAGTGCCGCCGGCGGGAATCGATGGCACGTCAACGGAACCCAACTCGTTGGGGGTTGGGATGGGGGCGTTGTTCTCGGCCCAATTCTGAATATCGGTGCGCGAGACAAAGGTGAACAACGCATTGGTGGTCAGGTGCAGTGTGCCGCTTGACGTGGCCGTGCTGTCCGTATTGCTGATGACCGCGGTGACACGATAGCCCGATTTGGAGGTGACGATGGGGGTGCTTTGCGTGATGGCAATGCTCTGCTTGGGCTGATTCTCGGTCTGATTGCCCGTTGCGTCCGTCGTATCGGATGAATCAGTCGTGTCCGTCGTATCGTTCGCGTAGACGGTCAATGGAGCGGCCAGCATCGCCACAACGGCGACGCCAGCCGCCAGTGCGTGTGCCAGACGTGTGCAATGTCGTAAGACTCCGGGTAGGTTCACTCGTTTGCCTGCCTGTTCTTCTTCCTGGCGTAGAGCCACGCGATTTTGCGTTCGTTGGGATAGCTCAACACGTCATCCAAATCTTCAAAACGCACCCAGATGGCGTCTTCCGCCTCATGATCCGGGTCTCCTTCCACCGTCAGTTCACCGCCGGTCTGTTTGAGCGCGAAGTGATGGACCAGCTTGTGCACGCGCTGCGTGGTACCGGTGAACCAGTAGTCGATGGTGGCGATGGAATCGATCACCTCGCCCAGGATGCCGGTCTCTTCATGCACTTCGCGCACAGCGGTCTGCTGCGGGGTCTCGCCTTTTTCGATATGCCCCTTCGGCAAGCACCATTCGAGATGGCCGGAGCGGGAATGACGGGCGATAATGGCCACGCGGTTCTGGTCATCGAAAATCAGACCGCCTGCCGAATATTCGCGTACGACCGGCAGTTCCTGGGCATCCAGTGAAGCGAATGTGGTCGGACCGTCCGACGTACGGCGTTGCGGCATCATGGCCGGAGTCGGGCCGGATGGCGTCACCGGTTCTACCGGCACTGCCGGTTCCGGCGAGGCAACATCTCCGGACGGGTGCCGGCCGAAGACCGTGGCCGGCGTGGGATGCGCTGACGTTGCGGGCCTCACTGGTGCTGCAGACGGCGCTGAGACCGGCATGGTGACCGGCGTTGCGGCCGGTGCGGTACGTGCCGCAGGCGGCATCAGCACGTCGCGCGGAGTCGGTATCGCTGTGGTGTGCGCGGCGGCGGCCTTGGCGACCGCAACGGCAGCATCTACGGCCGCGTGAGCGGTCGCCGCGGGATCGTTCGTGACGATGGTTACGGACGTTTGTGCCGTGGCGATAATCGGCTCGACCTCGGCAATCGTCTCGGCACCGGCCTCGCCGGCGATACCATCAGCCTGCCCCTCGATAGTGCCGCTGGTAGTGGCGATGGTGACGGTGGCATGCATGCCGAAGACGGTGGCCGGTGTGGGCATCATCGGCTTCGGTGCGGGCATGTCGCTGGCGGCGTCCGATATTTCGGATTCGGATGGTTCGGGTGTGGCGGGCGTTGCGGGTGTGCCAGGCACACCGGAATGTTGCGCAGTCGGTACTGCGTCTACTTCGTCTTGATGAACGGCCTGATTGGTGGAGTGGCTCGCGGTGCCGCCGACATCGGAAGAATCGCCCGAATCGGCGGAATGATGCGGAGTTTCGGACGTATACAGCAGGTGGTCTTGGGTATGGCTATCCGCCGAATCTGGTGTTTGCCCCAGCATGCGGGCAAGGTCGGCGGGCGTAATCATATTCTCCACCTTACTCAACCCCGTGTGCAGGTGGGGTAACGGTATGCTGGTAGGGCAGAAAAACGTCGCACGCGGGAAGGTGCCCATTGGATTTCGAAGTATGGCCCGAAGCCATCGAACTTGGTCGACTGTTCGCCGAACAGGGTTACGAGCTGGCATTGGTCGGCGGCCCGGTCAGGGATTTGCTGCTCCATAGAAAGAGCCACGATTTGGACTTCTGCTCATCCGCACGGCCTGAGCAGTTCGAGCCGATACTGCGCCGGTGGGGGCATGACGGCTTCTGGGACATGGGGCGCAAGTTCGGCACGCTGGGTGCCATGCGCCGCCGCCCGGACGGCACCGAGGTCAAGGTGGAGGTCACCACCTATCGCTCCGACACGTACGATCCGGACTCGCGTAAGCCCGAGGTCAATTATGGCGACACGCTTGAGGGCGACCTGTCCCGCCGCGACTTCACCGTCAACGCGATGGCCCTGCGCGTGCCCGACCTGCAATTCGTGGACCCGTTCGGTGGTGCCAGTGATCTGTCCAAGGGCGTGTTGCGCACGCCGGTGGATCCGCGACAGTCCTTTGACGACGATCCGTTGCGTATGATGCGCGCCGTGCGATTCGTGGCCCAGCTGGGCTTCCGTATCGCGCCGGACGCGGCCGAGGCGATTACCTCGATGCGCGACCGCATCGACATCGTATCCGCCGAGCGTGTGCGCGACGAACTGACCAAACTGCTGCTCTCCGACCGTCCGCGCGCCGGCCTTGAGGCGTTGGTCGAATCCGGTCTTGCGGACATCGTCTTCCCGGAGATTCCGGCCCTGCAATTGCAGATCGACGAACACCACCGCCACAAGGACGTCTTCGAGCACACGATGATTGTGCTCGAACGTGCTATCGCCCTGGAAACCGGCCCGGACGGCCCGGTGCCCGCCCCCGACCTGACGCTGCGCTTGGCCGCCGTGATGCACGATATCGGCAAGCCGAAGACCCGCCGGTTCGAGCCGGGCGGCAAGGTGAGCTTCCACCACCATGACGCGGTGGGTGCCAAAATGACCCGCAAGCGTTTGAAGGCGCTGCGTTTTGACCACCATCTGGTCGAGGACGTCTCAGAACTGGTGAATATGCACCTGCGCTTCCACGGCTATGTGGACGAGCCGTGGACCGATTCGGCCGTACGCCGGTATGTCAAGGATGCCGGGCACCTCTATGAGCGGCTGAACAGGCTCACGCGCGCGGATGCCACCACACAAAACAAGCGCAAGGCGATGATCTTCTCCCAGGCCATGGATGAGATGGAGGAGCGCGTCCGCGAACTCAAGAAGAAAGAGGACTTCGACGCGATCCGCCCGGATCTGGACGGCAACGAAATTATGGAGTTGCTGGGCCTGGAGCCCGGCCCGATGATCGGCCGCGCCTACAAGCACATGCTGGAATACCGCTTGGATAACGGTCCGGTGGACCACGATGTGGCCGTCGAAGAACTCAAGCGCTGGTACGCCGAGATTCAGTAGTCCGATACTAGTCCGATACCAAAAAACCGTACGCTGAATACGTGTCAGCGTACGGTTTTTCGCGAAGATGAAGCTGTATGCGCCTTACTGCGCCGTGTATGCGTCGTGTTTGGTGTCGGCGGGCAGCTTGGTCATGCTATCGGCGGCCTTGCAACCCTCGATATTGGTGATGGTCTTACCGGATTGCGGGGAGGAGTTGGTGTCCTGCAGATCGTTGAACGTGGCGCCGATGACCACATCGATGAGCTGATCCTCGCGAGCCGTCATGATCATGGTGGCGTCGGTGAAATTGCCGATCAGCGTATACGCCTGATTAATGGCGTTCTTGCCGAAGTAGATGGTGGTGCGTTCAACGTCGGTGCTGGAATAGTTATCGATTTTCTGCACGCTGAATCCACGATTGGCCAAAGCTTCACCCACGGCCTTGGCGAATTGGCCGTGAGAGGTGCCGTTCATCACGCGAATGCCGACCGAAGCGTTGGACACGTATTGCGCTTTGCCGCTGCTGTCCTTGACCGCGCACGGCGCCGCGTTGCCGTAATTCGGCTGGCTGGCCGGAGTCTCCACTTCGCCGAGGCCGAAAACGTGGAAATTGAACAGTAGGGCTATGACCAGCACTACTGCCAATACCGCGCCGCTGATGGAAAAGACGATGGTCTGGCGGCGGCGCACGTACGCCTTGCGGGCTTCACGTTCATCAACCTGATACGTCATCGGTGGACTTCTTTCATGGGTCGGGTGGCTGGTTGCTACCTTAGCGTCACTGTCTGACGCTGATATTGGGGTGTTCGGGAGATTTGGCTCGAATAATACGATCGACCACAGCTGTATCGCGCCACACCTCGATAATGCGTTGTGCCGCTGCCTCGTCGGCGGCGAAAGCGACCACTGAGGGGCCGGATCCGGAGACGAATGCATGGCTGGCACCCGCCTGCGTGGCGGCGTCGATGGCCTGCCCGCTGCGGGGATGCAGGCTGATTGCCGCAGCCTGCAGATGATTGCGGTCGCCTTCTGCGGCTCCCACGATGTCAAAGGTGTGGTAGACCTCAGGAGTGCTGAGTTGCGACTGGTATGCGCCGACCAATACTTCGCCGCTGAATCCCTGTTCTATCAGCGCCAGCTCATCGCGGCTGCCGGGGGCGATATCCGTGATGCGTTCGCCGAAACCGGTGCCGTATGCAAGGCCACCGGTCAGGCAGAACGGCATGTCCGCGCCCAACGTGGCGGCAATGGTGCGCAGGCGCTCTATGGGCCAGTTCAGCTCCCAGAGACGATTGACCGCCAGCATGGTCGCCGCGGCGTCGGCTGAACCGCCGCCTAGTCCGGCACCCACGGGAATGCGCTTGGTGATGGTCAACGCCACATCCGGCTCGCGCTCGGCCGCCTGGGCCATGGCGAAGAGGGCCAGTACCGCATGGTTGCGGCGCATGTCGCTGCGTGAGGAGGCCAAGTCGCCCAAATAAGCGCCTTCGAGCTCCAGAGAGAATCCTGCTCCGGGTTGCTTGGCGGTTGCGGTGACGGTGTCGTATACGCCGATTGCGCAGTAGATGGTGTCCAGTTCGTGGCGTCCGCCCCATTCGTCGTGAGCAGGTCCCACTTCCAAGGTGAGATTGGTTTTCGCCGGGCAATCCACCGTAATGGTGATGGGGGAGAGCTCATCGGACTGATGTCGGGCAGCGGCTGAGCGTGGATGTGAGATTACCGGACTCATTGTGCCTCATCTCCATCTCCACACGATTCGATGGCCTTGGCCAGAGCGGTGAATTCGGCGATGGTGAGCGTCTCTCCTCGACGGGTCGGATCGATGCCGGCGATGGAGAATGCCTCGGAGGGCGCAATGGTCTTCAATGCCGCGTGCAGGGTCTTGCGACGCTGACCGAATGCCGCATCGATCAGACGAAATACGAGTTCCCGTTGTGTGCCGTCGTCTGTGCTGTTCGCAGTTCCCGGGGCAGCCGGGTCATCGGCCTGATACCGGGTGAATTTGACGAGCGCGGAATCCACATTGGGAGCCGGCCAGAACACATTGCGGCCGATGGTGCCCACCCGTTCGGCGGTGCCATACCAGGCGAGCTTCACGCTCGGCGTGCCGTAGATCTTGGAACCGGGCTTGGCGGCGAGTCTGTCGGCCACCTCTTTTTGCACCATCACCAAGAACGAGCCGAGGTTGTCGAAACGCTCCAACAGCGTGAGCAGAATCGGCGTGGCCACGTTGTACGGCAGATTGGCGACCAGCGTAAACGATGCGTCATCGCTGAAATCAGGCACGTTCTCCGGGGTGACGGTTAAGGCATCCCGATTGACGACGGTGAGTCGTGACGTGGCTTCGGGCATGAATTCGGCGACTGTGCCCGGCAGTCGTTCGGCCAGCGGCGGATCGATTTCGACTGCGGTCATGGTGGCGCCGGTTTCCAAAATCGCCAGCGTCAACGATCCCAGGCCGGGGCCGACTTCCATGACATGATCGGCAGCGGTCACTCCCGCCTCGCGTACGATACGACGGACCGTGCCGGGGTCGATGACGAAGTTCTGCCCGAATTTCTTGGTGGGGCTGATGCCGGCATCGGCCGCGATACGACGGATATCGGCGGCACCTAACAGGTGACCAGTGGCGGGAATGGTGTCGTTCATAAGCGTGTGTTCCTTGTGGGCTTCGTAACCGATCAGTACCAACCGACTTGTTCGGAATGTTGCCATGCCTTGGACGGGCTGCCGTAGGCTTGTGCGATGTACCACAGACCCCAATCGATCTGTACGGCGGCATCGTCACGGTAATTGGCACCGAACGCAGCCATTTTGTCTGCTGGTAGCGACTGAGGAATGCCGTAGGCACCGGAGCTCGCGTTTTCGGCATACCACAGCCAACTGGACTCGCGGGTCCATAGTTTGACCAGACAATCCCAGTCGTTGCCTGTCCACCCGCGCTGCGCGGCGGCACCGGCGGCATAGGCCTGAGCCTGGGCTACGGTGGCGTGCCACAGGCGGCCGGAGGGCGTGGTGGTTGTGCCTGAATCGGAGCCAGAAGAGCCGGAATTGTTGTTCGTACCGCCGCCGGTGTTACCGGTGTTGCCGGAGTTGCCGGAGTTGCCGGTGTTACCGGAGTTGCCGGTGTTGCCGGAGTTGCCGGTGTTGCCGGAGTTGCCAGTGTTGCCAGTGTTACCGGTGTTGCCAGTGTTGCCGGAATTGCCGGTGTCGCCGGCATTGTTGTTGGACGACTCGTGCTGATTGTTGGAACCGGAATCGGCCTTGCCGTTATCGGCGGAGTCGGATTTCTTATCGGAACCTTTATCGGTATCAGACTTGGCGGCGCCTACGGCGATGATCTGGTCGATGGCCATCGAGGTGACGGTCTCCGATTTCAGCGTCTCCGATTCGGCCACGCCATCCACATAGGTGACGTCGTACACCTGCGTCTTCTCGCCGTTGACGCCCTGCTGGCGCACATCGGCTTGCCCTTCAGCCAGATTCGGGTCGATGATGGTCTGGGTGGAGAACGGAATCACGGACGTGCGCGTCTCCTCGCCGTGGGTCACGCGGCGTACGCGCAGAATGGTCTCGTCGCTGTCTTTCTCAACGCTGACGCGATCCTCCTTGTTGAGCACGATGCCCTTGGAATCGAGGATGGAGGCGGCCGGCAGCTTGCCATTGGGGGCCACCGAGCTTTTGCCGTCGGCGATGACGGTGACCGGCCCGGACTGGTTGATCACCAGGCCGCCGGTGAGCTGGTTGTACACGTTCTTGATGTCGACGGTGATCTTCGCGGCGTTGTTCTGGTTTTCCTCGAAAAATCCCAGTAGCTGGTCGGCGCTGGTGGCCACGGTCCAGAACGGCACGGCGGTGCCGTCGATGTTGATGGTGGTCTGGTAGGCGGACTGTACGGTGACCACGGCATGATTGGCGAGCTGGTCGCCGGACGAGGTAGTGACGATATCGTGGGTCTTGATATCCACCCCTTGTTCCTCCAGAAGACGGGTGGCCGTCATCGCATATGTGGTGACTTGGGTGGTTTGCCCGTTGATGTTCAGGGCCACGGATTTACGCGCGGTGAACGCGAATGATCCAGCCAGCGCGATACTGGTCGCCGCGATACAGGCGATTACGCGGATGCGACGCAGTGTAACAAACCGCTGCGGGGTCCAACGCCGTGCCATTGCCATACTCTTCCTGCTGGGTGAACGATTACGCCACCCATCGTAACGGTTGTTCCGGCCCGTACTGCGGTTTCACCGGCCACCGTCACCATTCCTGCTCGTCAGATTGTTCTGAGCTCAAAAAAAGAAAAGAAAAGGGGGGCGGGAGAGAAGGGGATGTTCCCGCCCCCTTGAAGGCGCGGAGCTGGTTGGGGGACGCTCCGCCCTCATTCCAGGAAGCCCATAATTGGGGGAAGGCTCCTGGAGTACTTACCCAAGGTAAGAATTATATGCGTAGAAAAGTCTACGTATCACATAATACGCCATTTTTTCTGCGCGACGAGCCTCTTGTCGGGATCGAACCGACGACCTGCCGCTTACAAGGCGGCCGCTCTGGCCATCTGAGCTAAAGAGGCGATTGTTCTTAACGCGTAAATCGTTGCGAACAAATGACTAGTATACCGGTACTTCCCGAGTGGTCAATTTAAGCCGAGCCGCAGGCGGTATTGCATATGTCGCGGCGTCAACTTATTCGGCCACGCAGCATCAGGAGGCGACCGAAATCGGCTTTCCGCTGGCACCGATGGATGGCATTTTGCCTTCCACGCCTACCTGGTCAGCATCCAGCCCAATGGACTTGAGGAAGCCGTCCACCATATTCGTGTCCGCCAGCGTGAGCTGCTTCAGATCCCAGTATTCGCCGTTGATGGTGAGTGTGGGGGAGGAGAAGGCGCCGGAGCTGTTGAACAGTTCGGGGCGCAGGATCGTGTAGTTGTTGGAGGCGGTGAGCCAGTCGAGGTATTCGTTCTTGCCGCTGAACGCCGCGGCGGCCACATCCTCGCTCACGCCGGCCTTGACGGCCTGCTTCTCCAGCTTGGCGTTGTTTACCGGCTCGTAATTGGACAATTCGCCCGGCTGGAAATCCTCAGCGTAGATGTTGGAGAGGTAGCTCATGAGGTGGTCGGGATCGTCATCATGCTCGGCAATGTAGATGGCACCGTTGAACACGCGGTTGGAGTAGTTGTCGGAGCTCTTGTTGTTCTGGAAATTGAGGAAGTGCAAATCGATGTTGAGCTGGCCGGCGTTCATCAGCTTGACGAGCGTTGGATCGAGCTGGCGGTTCACCGAGGCGCAGCCGGGGCACAGCGGTTCCATGTAGATGGATACGGTGGGAGCCCCCTCGGCTTTCTGGCCATACCCTTTGTTGGAGATTACGAAGCCGGCCTTGTCGTCGGCGTTAGCCGGCTGGGTACTGACTTTCTTGAGCTTGCTATAGGCCTCGTCCACGGTCATGTTGCTTTGCTGGCTACTGCTGCTGGTGTTGGACGGCCGCATAGCCTTGTTTACGGCGAATCCAGCGATGGCCACCAGCACCACAATAATGGCCACCACAATGCAGCCGATGATGGTCTGCTGCTTACGTTCCTTAGCCGCCTGCTCGGCCCGTGCCTGCTGGGCGGCCTCCTCGGCCGCTCGGCGCTCAGCGCGTGTGGCACGCTTGGCCTGACGCTTCGGATCTGACATAGCTATCCCCTTGCAATCGCTTCAATGTTTGGGCCCCATCATAATGACCGGGCCTGAGGAGGACTGCGCCCAGAGCTGATCTGAGGTGAATTCCCTGTAAAAGTGTGACGGAACGAACGTATCGGATACACAACGGCCATGTGTGCGGATGGCTGATGTGTGAGATTCCGCCCCGCTCTAGGCGAACGGCATCCAGTTGATCGGCATGCCCAGAATCGGCATCGCGCACAAGGCCACGGTGATGATGGCCCATATGGTGAACAGCACGGTGCCGCGCCCGCCGCCCTTGGGCGCCGGCGCCACTGGAGCAGGTGGAGCCCCACCCACTTCGGTGGATGGCGCGCCCGCCGGGCGACTGTGTTTGAGCCCGCGCAGTACGCCGCCCCCCAGCCGAATCATCATCGACTGTGGGGCGAACACAGTGACCAGCCAGCCGATGGCCATGAAACCGCCCAGCGCCAGCCCGGAAGCGGAGAACGGCACATCATTGAGCAACGGCACCGGAATACCCCAATCCGCGGTGAAATACCAGGAGATGGTGTGAACGGGCAGTGCCAGAGCCGCGGTGGCCACGGCGGTTCCCGCCATATAGATGATGACTAGCAGCAGTATGCGGGGAATGGCCAGCAGCAGGGCTTTGACCAGATGCCAGGGAAAAGTCGCCACGCGAATCCACGAATCGGAGTTTTTGCGCTCGCCGCCGCGTTTGCCCTCGCGCTCAAGCTGGGGTTCGGTGTTATAGGCCAGGGTGAGCAGTAGCCACAACAACGCAGTGGCCGCGATGATGGCCACGAGCGGAGCATTTGCCGCCAGTGCCGCCAGCGGCGCCGCCAGCAGGATCAATGGCAGGGTGCCGCGCTGCAGATATTCCCCTCGCTTCACGTCCACCGGATTGGGCATGGGAGGATTTTGGACCATGGTTTCGGTGGGGGCCGCTTGGGCGGTTTGGTCGATGATGCGCTGCAATGCCGGGCGAATGGCGGGGTCCACCGCTGTGGGCTGGTTGCTTGCGGGATCCCAGCTGCTCTGGGCGGTGCCGGACGGGGGGAATGATGACGGCTGCGGCGTGGGGAGTACGGTGGTGCGCTCGGCCAGCGGCGTGGTTTGGTCCGGCATCGGTGTGGTCGCGCCGGTGAGTACCTGTGTGCCGGCGTCGTCGGTGAAATCGGCAGCAGCGTCGGGCAACAGTTGCGTGGCCTGCTCCGCACCGGCCGGCGGACGTGGCGGCATATCGGCTAAGGGCAGCGTGGCGGTAGCGGCGCCAGCCGGCGAGAATACGACGGTTTCGCCATCGCCGTTATCGCCCTTATTGCCGGAGAACACGGCCATGGTGGGAGCCTCAGCGGCTTCCTCGGCCGCGCGCCAGATGGTTCGGGGATTATTGCGGTCAACGCCGCCGGCCGCGCCAAAAGGGGGCATCGCCTCCGCGGCTTCGGCAACGATCGCAGCCGGTTGTCCAGCCACGGCTCCCGCGGCGAACGGTCCCGCCTGCTCGCCCTGCCAAGCGTTGGGATTCAACGCATCCAAGGCGATGGCATTCAGCAATTGATCCGGCGTGCAACGATCCCTGCGATCCGGGTCCAGTGCAGAACGGAAGGCAGCCAATGTGCCGGCCGGTAGTCCGGAAAGATTCGCGTTGCCCGAGGCCTCGCGCTCAAGTACCGCCATCATCGGCTTGGTGCCGAACACAGGCGCGCCGGTTGCGGCAAAAGCGAGCACGGACGCCACCGACCACCAATCGGTGGCGTCGTCGGATTCGGCACCGTCAATAATCTCGGGTGCGATGAATCCGGGTGTACCCATCACTAGGCCGGTGCGGGTCACGTGACTTTCGCCCTCGCCCATCGCGATACCGAAATCGACCAATACCGGTCCGGCGGCCGACACCATCACATTGGTGGGTTTGATGTCGCGATGGACGATGCCGGCCGCATGTACGGCTTTGGTGGCTTCGATGAGCTTGCGGGCCAAGCGTTCCAGATCGTCGCCCACATACCGGCCATTGGCGGCCACATCATCCTTAAGATTCTTGCCCTCGATGAGTTCAGTGACGATGAACGCCAACGTATCGTCGAGTTCCATATCCACGATGCCGCACACACCAGGATGATTGACCTTCTTCAAGGCCATGGCCTCGCGCCGCAGGCGCTCGCGCGGCGTGACATCGGGCTTGAGGTCGGGGTCGTGCAGGGCCGTGGACGCAGAGCCGGAGCCTGCCACTGACTCGTCGGTCAGGGAGTCGCGCAGAATCTTCATGGCATAGGTGGTGCCGCCGTCGTCGCGCACCCGCCACACCGACCCCATAGCTCCTGAGCCGAGCCGGGAGATCAGCGTATACCCACCAACCACTTCGCCGGACTCAAGATTCAACGCGTTCAAATCGCTCATGCCCTCCATCCTAATGCCTTGCTGGTGCATTATTCTGGCTCTCTCCTGGGAGGCCGAGCTTGATATTTCTTGGCTCCCCTCTCTGAGAGGGGAGCCAAGAATAAATGCCGTTTACGTATTGAGAAGTGCCGTTTACGCCATTAAGGTCGATTGCCCTGACCGGATGTGGTAGCAAATTATGCGCTCGAAATGACAGGATAGGTGCGTGGGCAGGTGCGCCAGTCGTGAATTTGCGACTCTATAACCATCGGCATCAAGGATGTGTCGGCGGTGACCCAAAGGTGAGCCAGCCGGGCACATTCAACAGTGGCACAGCGATGCAAGGGCAGTATCGTGAGCCGCTGATCGAATCGATAACGATATCAGATTCGAATGCCGCGACTTCGCCGGTCGTACCTTCGAATACTTCTCCGAAGACGGCTACCTGTTCGGCGTGATGGCCTCCCAGCAGGTCGCTGGCGCTCAGGCCAAGGGCGTGTACGCCTTCATGAAGCACTTCGCGCTGAACGACCAGGAGACCAACCGACTGAGCGAGCTCGCCACCTGGGCCAACGAGCAGTCGATTCGCGAGATCTACCTGAAGCCCTTCGAGATGAGCGTCAAGCAGGGCGGCGCGGGTGCCGTGATGAGCGCCTTCAACTACATCGGTATGGAGTGGGGCGGTTCCCACTCCGGACTGCTCAACACTGTCCTGCGTGGCGAGTGGGGCTTCCGCGGCATGGTCCTGACCATCATGAAGTACCTCAAGCGCCGCAAACTGGCCGCGGCGGCATCGGCTCCCGCTGACGCTCCGGTCAAGGCCTGAGGTGTGTCTCCGATAACTGAATAGCTAAATAGAATGGACGGCCTGCTGAGTGCTACTCAACAGGCCGTCCATTGTGTATCTGAATGCGAAAAGTCATTATATGGAACGGAATATATCGATACTGTGCATTGTGCCGATTACTGATTCCGACGCAAGTATTCGCGCAGGAAGGGCACGGCAAAATCGACTTCGCCTCGTTCTGTTTCGCGGATAACGAAGGCGTCAAGGAGGCGTTTGCGGTAGGTGGCGGCATAGTTAGGCGTTTTGCCCATGCGCTGTGCAACATTCACGGTGGGAGAGGGACCATCTGACGCTGCCATGGCTTCGAGATACTCACGGTCGTTTTTGGATAAGCCTTGCAACTCCGGGATGCACACGGCGTTATCAAGGTCAATACGTGCTTCCTCGATACCTGCCGTAACATCAGCGTCGATGATGGTATCCGAGTCCCGCATGTCTGCGGCATCCCAGATATGGTAGCCAACCAGTTGAATCATATAGGGGTATCCGGCTGTCACATTGGCTGCAGTGCTTAATTGAGCGTCGGTGATGGACATGCCGGAGGCGCGGAATGTTGTGGCGAAAGCATCGCGCACTTCATCAAGAGGAATATCTGTGAGTATGTTCGTTTTCGCGCGACGTAGGAACGTGATGACTTCGTCATTGAACAAATCAGAAATCATCTGTGGGAGACCGGCGAACACGATGGCGATATTGCGTCGTTCCCTGATTTGATGCTGTATGGCAGTGGCGATGGCAATCATGTCGGATCGCTCAGCCGCTTGAGTCTCATCAATGGTGATAAGCAACCCAGCATGGCGCTTCTCAAGCGCATCCAACCGTCCGGCAATGGCACTTCTCAACGTTTCGGGCATACGCTTCGGGGATAGTTCGGCTTCTCCGAGGCCGATGCCCGCTCCAGCAAAAGTCAACGATGGTCGGATAGTGAGGTGGTCAAGGGCCCCTCGCCCGGTTCGTAAGGCATCAACAAGGCGTTCGCATAGTCCGGCAGAGGCCGTTTCTTCGATGACATCCCATCTGCGCGCTTTGGCCTGGTCTCCGAACACAGTGAGCATCACGGTTTTTCCGGTTCCACGAGCGCCGGTGACGAGCATAATGCGCCCTGGGGCACCGACTCCGTTATCGAGACCTTTCTCGAAATCGCGGATAACTTTGCCTCGGCCGATGAGCAGGGGCGGTTCCCCTCCTGCCGTTGGCTTGAATGGGTTTTCCTTTGCCTTCATGTGGACCGCCTCCTCGCTGAATCAACCTAAAATAAAAATTATCAAAAATATCAAAAAAATAAAAATTATCAAAAGTTGGGTTGAGCCGACTGAAGAAAACAGCCGTGGCGACAATGATTCTGCCGCAATCCGCGGTGACAACAACTGACGCGGACCTTCTTGGCAGAATCGTTGTTTGTCCCGCTTCGCCAATCAACGTCGCTCAAGTTCGGTGCGCAGACCGGCTACCGTAGCGGTCAGCTCACGCACTTCCTCGCGCAATAGGTCGATTTCGGGATTGGCTGATGTTGCAATAGCCTCTTGCGCGGCTTCCTTGGCCACTTCCTTCTCCCGAGCGTCCTCGCGCCGATCCGTCTCCAGATTGACCTGATCCACGATCCACGAGGCCAGCGTGGCCGTCACAATACCGATCAACGCGATGCCGGTGAACATCAGCACCACCGCAATGATCTTGCCTTGGAAGGTGACCGGCGAGAAGTCGCCATATCCCACGGTGGTCACGGTCACGAACGCCCACCACAACGCCGTGCCGAAGTCGGTGATCGTGGATCCGGACGCCCCGCGCTCCACGGAATACACGGCCAGCGCGCCCACGTACATGAGCATTCCCACCGCGCCGACCGCGTATACGGTGATGCGCCCGCGCACCGCCATGCCGGAGGTGCGGTTCAGCACGTGCAGCACGGTCAGCAAACGCAACAGTCGCAAGGGCCGGAGCATCGGCAGCGCGATGGTCAGCAGCGTGAACAGGTTGTGCTTGAACCACCGCCAGCGATCGTCGGCCAACCACAGCGAGACCACATAATCGACGACGAACACCACCCAGATCACGTTGATGACGGTTTCACACAGCGCGATATGCGTGCGGGAGAGAATTTCCCACGAATACACCACCAGAAACACCACGGACAGCACCATCAGCGGCCAGTCCGTCCACTTCTTCCACGTCTTCAGTCCCATATTCCGATTGTAGTGGCGCGTCCGCTGCGCCACTGCGGAGCATGACTCCGGACATCAGTGTTGTATACGTTCGTATACATTTCACGTTGTGTGCGAACGTATACAGCGGTATTTTTCATCTCGTATTTCCCTTATGACTATCACCACAGTGATATAATCAAGAATATGTAAGGAGAGAGAGAAGGAGCCGGCCAATGGAGACCGCATCGATCGAACTGTGGCATGGCTCTTCGCATGTCATCAAGCATCCTGAATACGGGCTGGTCAAGCCGAACAACGATTATGGCCGCGGATTCTATTGCACGCGCAGCGTCGAGCTGGCCAAGGAATGGGCGTGCGCGGGACTGGATGACGGTTTCGCGAATCGGTACACGTTGACCACGGACGGGCTCCTCTTCCTGGACCTGTCCCAGCCGCCCTACACCATCCTGAACTGGCTGGCCATGCTGGTCGAAAACCGTCGTTTCCAGCCGACCACCGCCGTCGCCGCGCAAGGCATCGAATATCTGAAACAAGTGTTTCTGCCGGATGCCAGTCAGGCTGACGTCATCGTCGGATATCGTGCCGACGATTCGTATTTCTCGTTCGCCCGCGCTTTTGTCAATAACGCGATTTCCATCGACCAACTCGCTGAGGCGATGCGGTTGGGCGAGCTCGGCAAGCAGATCGTACTCGCCAGTCCTCAGGCATTCGCGGCACTGCGGTTCCAAGGCTGCGAAATCGCCCGCGCTTCGACCTACCACGGATTGCGTAACGAGCGCGACCGCACAGCTCGCGAAGCCTACCGCCGCAAAAGTGCAGAAGCCGATCTCGACGGCCTGTTCATGCGCGACATCATCCGCGAGAAAGTGACCAACGATGATCCCCGCCTATGATGAGACATACTTGCCGGACGCCATGGCCAACTTGGCCGGCGCCTTCGATTATGCGCTGAACGATTGCGGGTTGCCGGTCGGCCTATTCATGGACTTCTTCGCCACCTCCGAGGCGGCCGCGCTTTTCGGGCGAGGCACGCCCAAATACGTGTGTGGCATGTCCGGCGAGGAGCTGGTGGCCGAAATCATGCGGCAAACCGGTTGGGCGCGCATTCTCGATATGCCGCCAGCCGCACTGCGCGCCGGCTCAACACCCGAATACTGGGCCGGATGGGTACTCGCATACTGCCAATGGGTCAGGGGAGTGCGGTTCTCGGACATTCTCGATGTGCTGTCGCTCGACGATATCGTGCGACTGCACCCGACTCTGCACGAAGCCGACGAAAGCCGATTCGTCGACGTGTACGACGAGCGGGCCGCCCATAATCGCACCGAGGGCGACTCCCGGCTGCACACGATCCGCGTGCGCGCCGGACTCAGCCAATCCGGGCTGGCCCGCCGCTCCGGCGTTACCCTGCGCTCCATCCAAATGTACGAGCAGCGCCGCAAAGACCTTGGCAAAGCTGCCGTCTCCACCGTGCTCGCTTTGGCCCGCACGCTTGGCTGCCGCATCGAAGATCTGTTGGAGCCGTAAAGACGCGGAGTAGTATCGCGCCGCATCGATTCTGATAACTGAACAACTACTTTTAAGGCCCGGCCGGATGCTCGTTTGGACATCCGGCCGGGCCTTCTGGCTCCACACGGGGTGCCGAGGTATCCGTTCTCCGCTTCGAGGGGCTGATTTGGCCTTCCGTAGAGGTTTACTCCCGTTTCGAGGGGCTGGTGGCCCGCTAGAACACGGGTATAAACGGCTTCGCCCCACCGTCATTCCGCCATTTTGGGGATGCGCTTACTTGAGTACCAGCCCCTCGAAACGGAGATAGATCTCCGGAAAGGGTCAAAACAGCCCCTCGAAACTCAAGATGGCGGTTGCAGGGCGGTTGAGGATCAGTCGAAGAGCGGTTCAAACGCAAATGTGAACAATGCCACATGTGATTGGGCGGGTCGCTGCACGCCGATTTTCGGGGGTGCATGGGAATGGCGGAATATCAACGAAAAACCCTATATCTAGGTTTGTTATGTGACACGCGCCACTACATATAGTGCCTTGATTTCAAATCACACCGCTGTAATATGGCCTTCGCTTCACTGTTCATCAGAACCACATCAAGGGGAGTCGCCATGACCGTCACCGTGTTCACCAAGCCGCATTGCCCGCAGTGCGATGCCACCAAGCGCCAGCTCACCAAGCTGGGTGTGCCGTTTGAAACCGTGGACCTGACGCAGAACCCCTCCACCCTTGAGCAGCTGCAGGCCGCCGGTTTCCAGCAGGCTCCGGTGGTCATCACGCCGGACAACTCCTGGACCGGCTACCGCCCCGACCTGATTCGCGAAGTCGCCCAGCAGGTGGCCGCCGACAACCGCGCCGCCGCCACGGTGTCCGCGTGAGTCTGAGCCAGCCCGAATTCGCGGCCGAAGGCAAGACGATCGGCGCATTGGTCTACTTCTCGTCGGCCTCCGAAAACACCGCACGGTTCGTGGCCGGATGCCGTTTGCAGGACGAAGGCATCAACGTCTACCGCATCCCGTTGCGGGCCGCCGCCCCGGCGCTAAACGTCCGCGAACCGTACGTCATCATGGTGCCCACCTATGGCGGCGGCGTGGCCAAGAAAGCAGTGCCGATTCAGGTCAAACGCTTCCTCAACGATCCAGCCAACCGCGAGTGGATTCGCGGCGTCATCGCCTCAGGCAACACCAATTTCGGTGAGGCCTACTGTGCCGCCGGAGACATCATCGCCGCCAAATGCAAGGTGCCCTACCTCTACCGTTACGAACTCATGGGCACCCCGGAAGACACTGCCGCCGTGCGAAACGGCCTCGTCCGCTTCTTCACCGAACAGTAAATCTTGACCCCCTCGAGGTATTGGCTCCCCTCTCCGAGGGGAGCTGTCAACGAAGTTGACTGGGGGGAGCAACTGTCTGAGTAAACACACTTCTGCCATATTCCAAGGATTTCCAATGACTGACCTCACCGCCACCGGCCTGCCGCTCGACAATACTGCCGACACCGCAGCGGAACAGTACGACCCGGCGCACGATTACCACGCGCTCAACGCGATGCTCAACCTCTATGACGCCGACGGCAAGATCCAGTTCGACAAAGACAAGGCCGCCGAACGCGAATACGTGACAGGGCACGTGGCCACCAACAGCAAGCGGTTCGCCTCCACCGCCGAGCGTCTCGAATACCTGATCAGCAACCAGTACTACAACCCTGCGGTCTTCAACCAGTACTCCGCTGAATTCCTCGACCGCATCTACGAGCACGTGGAATCCGCCGGCTTTGAGTTCGGCACTTTCCTTGGTGCGTTCAAGTTCTACACGTCCTACGCGCTCAAGACGTTCGATGGTCGCCTCTATCTTGAGGACTTCCCGCAGCGTTGCGCCGCTGTGGCCCTGGAGCTCGCCGCCGGCAATGAGCAGCAGGCCATCGAATACGCCGACGAAATGCTTGCCGGCCGCTTCCAGCCCGCCACCCCGACCTTCCTGAACCTCGGCAAGGCCCAGCGTGGCGAACCGGTCAGCTGCTTCCTGGTGCGCATCGAAGACAACATGGAGTCGATTTCGCGCGGCATCAACGCGGCCCTCCAGCTCTCCAAGCGCGGCGGCGGCGTGGCCCTGCTGCTGAGCAACCTGCGCGAGCTCGGCGCCCCGATCAAGCACATCGAGAACCAGTCCAGCGGCGTGATTCCGGTCATGAAGCTGCTGGAGGACTCCTTCTCCTATGCCAACCAGCTCGGCGCACGTCAGGGCGCGGGCGCGGTGTACCTCAACGCCCACCACCCTGATATCCTGCGCTTCCTGGATACCAAGCGAGAGAACGCGGACGAGAAGATCCGCATCAAGTCGCTGGCTCTTGGCGTGGTGATTCCGGACATCACGTTCGAACTGGCCAAACAGAAGGCCCAGATGGCCCTGTTCAGCCCGTACGACGTGGAACGCGTGTACGGCAAGCCGTTCGCCGACATCTCCGTTACCGAGCATTATGACGAGATGGTGGCCGACGACCGCATCAAGAAGACCTACATCGACGCCCGTAAGTTCTTCACCACCATCGCCGAACTGCAGTTCGAATCCGGCTACCCGTACATCGTGTTCGAGGACACGGTCAACCGCGCGAACCCGATCGAAGGTCGCGTGACCATGTCCAACCTGTGCTCGGAAATCCTGCAGGTTCAGGAGCCGAGCGCATACAACGAGGACCTCACGTATGCGCATGTCGGCCGCGACATCTCCTGCAATCTGGGTTCGCTCAACATCGCTAAGGCGATGGATGGCGGCTTGGGCCACACGGTGGAGACGGCGATCCGCGCACTCACCTCGGTGGCCGAGCACACCAGCATCAACGCGGTGCCTTCGATTCGCCGCGCCAATGAGGAGGGCCACGCCATCGGTCTCGGCCAGATGAACCTGCACGGCTTCCTGGCCCGCGAAGGCATCCAGTACGGTTCTGAAGAGGGCCTCGACTTCACCGACATGTACTTCATGACCGTGGCCTACCACGCCTACCGTGCCTCGCACGCGCTCGCCGTGGAGCATGGCCGCGCGTTCGCCAGCTTCGCTACGAGCGACTACGCCCACCCGGCCGGCCAGGGCAACTACTTCGACAAGTACACCGATGGTCGTCGTTCGCTCACCCCGCGCACCGAACGGGTCCGTGCGCTGTTCGAGCAGTACGGCATCGCGATTCCGACTGCGGCCGATTGGGAGGCCCTGCGCGACGCGATTCTGAAGGATGGCATTTACAACCAGAACCTGCAGGCCGTGCCGCCCACCGGCTCGATCTCATACATCAACCATTCCACGAGCTCGATTCACCCGATCGCCTCCAAGATCGAGATTCGCAAGGAAGGCAAGATCGGGCGCGTGTACTACCCGGCCGCCTACATGACCAACGACAACCTCGGGTACTACAAGGACGCCTACGAGATCGGCTGGAAGGCCATCGTCGACACGTACGCCGAGGCCACCCAGCACGTGGATCAGGGACTGTCGCTGACGCTGTTCTTCCCGGACACCGCCACCACCCGCGACCTCAATAAGGCCCAGATCTACGCCTGGCGCAAGGGCATCAAAACCCTCTACTACATCCGCATCCGCCAGCAAGCCCTGGAAGGCACTGAAGTCCAAGGCTGCGTCTCCTGCATGCTCTGATCGTTCGAGGGAGCGTATACCGCCTTTCTTCGGCACTCGACGTACCTTCGTACGCCTTCGGCCTCAGACGGCGGTCTCCGCACGCATTGAACAACCAGAGAGCCGTTGTTACTCCCCTCACTCGGCTAACGCCGACAGCTCCCCTCAGAGAGGGGAGCTGGCCGCGAAGCGGACTGAGGGGGGGGCTCCACCATCTAAGGAACCAACAATGTCACGAACCGTCTATAGAGCACTGCTCCGGCTGACCGCGCCGGAGGAGTTCGAAAACAAATCCAACGACGATAACGACAACGACAACGAGTAATAAGGAACACTCATGGCACCTATCTCCATTCCGCGCAAACCGCTGAAACTCATCGACCGCGTCTCCGCAATCAACTGGAACCGCCTCGAAGATGAGAAAGACCTTGAGGTCTGGGACCGCCTGACCGGCAACTTCTGGCTGCCCGAAAAAGTCCCCGTCTCCAACGACATCCCCAGCTGGCAGAAGATGACCGAGGACGAGCATACGCTCACCATGCGCGTCTTCACCGGCCTGACCCTGCTTGACACCATCCAGGGCACGGTCGGCGCCGTCTCCCTGATTCCGGACGCGCTCACCCCGCACGAGGAGGCCGTGTACACCAACATCGCCTTCATGGAATCCGTGCACGCCAAAAGCTACTCGTCCATCTTCTCCACCCTGTGCTCCACCGAACAGATCGATGCCGCATTCGACTGGAGCGAGAACAACGAGTTTCTGCAGAAGAAGGCGGAAATCGTGCTCGACTATTACGAGGGCGACAACCCGTACAAGCGCAAGGTGGCCTCCACCCTGCTCGAGTCCTTCCTCTTCTACTCCGGCTTCTATCTGCCGATGTACTTCTCCGCGCACGCCAAGCTGACGAACACCGCCGACGTGATTCGTCTCATCATCCGTGACGAGGCTGTGCATGGCTACTACATCGGCTACAAGTACCAGAAGGGCATCGCCCAGCTGAGCGATGCCGAGCGTCTGGATCTGCAGGACTACACGTACGACCTGCTCAACGAGCTGTACGACAACGAGGTGGAGTACACCCAGTCGCTGTACGACTGCGTGGGCCTGACCGATGACGTCGAGAAGTTCCTGCGGTACAACGGTAACAAGGCGCTGATGAACCTCGGCTACCCGGCTTTGTTCCCGGCTGAGATTTGCGATGTGAACCCCGCGATCCTGGCCGCCCTGAGCCCGAACGCCGACGAAAACCACGACTTCTTCTCCGGCTCCGGCTCCTCCTACGTGATGGGCAAAGCCGAAGAAACCGATGACGACGACTGGGACTTCTAAGGGTTTCGCGGTCCGCGAACCCGTAGCGCCGCCGCGTTCGCACGGCGGCGCTACGCTGGAGATATGGAACAGGATCCGTTGGTCAGCATCATTATTCCGGTGTATAAGGTCGAGAAATTCCTCGACGAATGCGTGGCGTCCGTTGCTGCGCAGACGTACGCCAATCTGGAGATTCTGCTGGTCGACGACGGCTCGCCCGACAATTGCCCGGCCATGTGCGACGCCTGGGCCGCCCGCGACCCGCGCGTGCGGGTGATTCACAAGCCCAACGGCGGACTGTCCGACGCACGCAACGCCGGCATCGCCGGGGCCACCGGCGCCTACCTGTACTTCGCCGATTCCGACGATACCGTGGCGCCCACGTTGGTGGAGGACTGCCTGAATGCCATGCGTGAATACGATGCCGATCTGGTGATGTTCCAGTTCGACACCATCTCCGAGAACAACAAGCCGCTGCTGTCCAACTATCGCCACAACGACTTCACCGAGGTGCAGGTTCTGACCCCGGTCGAGGCCATCAAAAAGCAGGTCAAGGCTGAGATCGACGGCTATTTCTGGGCCTTCCTGGCACCCGCCTCCACCTATCAGGGCACCGGATTCTCCTTCCCGGTGGGGCGCAAAATCGAGGATCTCTCCCGTATCTGCAACGTGATCGGCGAGGCCACGCGCGTGGTCCGTCTGCCCAAGGCGCTGTACCACTACCGCATGCGCGAGGGATCGATTACCGCCAACTGGGATCCGCAGCTCACCCGCGACTGGACCCGCGCCGCCGACGACCGCGAGGAATACATCGTCCACCGATTCCCCGAGCTCAAGGGCTTCATGACGCTGCAACAGCTGAATTTCTTTGCCAACCTCGATTACGAGACCATGCGCCAGTCGCTGATCGCCGGGCTCAAGATCGATCCCGAGGACGCCGACGCGCTTCGTCGTCGCATCGAGGGCCTGACCAAGTCCGCCGATGAGGGCGATGAGCCCGTACCGGAAACGTTGCGTGAGTTGCTCGGACTGCTCAAGCTGGGCATCACCAAGGTGGCCGATGGCACGTTCGGTAAGGCCGATGGCAGCGGTACTGATGGCGATGCCGAGAACGATGACGCAACGCTGGCCGACCGTTTCCGCGACATGCGCGAGGACTGGCGCCAGCTGCGCATCCAGCGCATCGAAAACGCCGAGGAGCGCAAGGCCGAGCGCAAAGCCGCCCGCAACGGCGTCACCTTCGAGTCTGTGTTGCATTAGTCGGCGACTGATGGAATCCGTCAGTTCGGGAAGAGCAGGCCTGCTCTACGCCGGGCGTGCCGGTTCGCACGTTCGAGAAACAGGCGTGTCATGGGCCGAACCACACAACACCCCCAGAAACGCCCATAAAGTTAACTACATTTTCAGACACGCCACTTGCCTTGGTCCACGGTCCGTGTATAGTAGTTCTCGGCTCAACGAAGAGAACCTTCACTGAACCGGAAAAAAAGTAAACGCTGAAGCTTGCAGTTTCCGAAAGCAAAGTTGTACGTCGGTGGCGAGGGCGGAAGCGCAGTAAAGAACAAATCCCTTTACAACGGATCGTGAGGCACGTACCTGCCTCTGAAAGGATTAGTAATTATGGCAGAAGTCGTTTTCGACCACGTCACTCGTATCTACCCGGGCAACGATAAGCCCTCCGTGGATGATCTGAATCTTGATATCAAGGATGGCGAGTTCCTCGTCCTCGTTGGCCCTTCTGGCTGTGGTAAGTCTACGACCCTTCGTATGCTCGCCGGCCTGGAGGAGGTCAACAAGGGCCGCATCCTCATTGGTGGCAAGGATGTCACCACGATGCAGCCGAAGGACCGCGACATCGCAATGGTGTTCC
>ERZ507072.525-NODE-525-length-25261-cov-21.607673_pt1 | contig 25261 bp, 20 predicted proteins | sample MGYA00512864_ERZ507072 | MGnify/ENA metagenome assembly ERZ507072 | reverse complement strand
CGTTCTTTATGGTTGTCGAAGTAAATGAAAACTTATGTCGGCAGGCGGAATCTGTCTTGGAAGAAATCGGTGTGGAGATGCCGGATGCCATTGAAGGTTTTTTAACACAAGTGATAGAAACGAAACAACTTCCCGTGTCATTAAATGACTAGCATAACTTTTTGAAATTGCCTGATAAATTCTATTGGGCAATTTTTGATTGGAGGTGGAAACCATCAAAATGTACAACGGGCATCGCATACGTGCAGGAGATCAGCACTTGGTTTATCACTTTGTTCTTGGCTGGTTAATTGCTTTGTTCATCGGTTGGATGAGTGTCTTTTATTTTCAAGAGCTTAGACAAATTGATATTTCTAAGGTATCGCTTTCCACTATTAAAATTGTTTGGTCTATAAAAGATTTAGTATGTCTGCTTGGAAGTCTCGCTTTTTCAGGAAGCATGATGTTACTTTATATTCATTTTTTTCAAGATCATTGGCGCAGCTTGTGGCATCGACAAAAGCTAGCTCGGATGATTCTAGAAAACCATTGGTATGAAGTAAAACAGACGCAAAGTGAAGGTTTTTTCAAAGATTTGAATAGTAGTAAAACTAGAGAGACTATCAGTTACTTCCCCAAAATTTATTATCGAATGAAAGATGGCTTACTTTCCATTCGCGTTCAAATTTCACTGGGAAAATATCAAGATCAGCTTTTAAAGTTGGAAAAGAAGTTAGAAAGCGGACTGTATTGTGAGTTAGTTGAAAAGGAACTCAAAGACTCCTATGTGGAATACACCTTGTTTTACGATATGATTGCCAATCGAATTGGGATAGATGAAGTAGTAGCAAAAAACGGAGCTCTGCAATTGATGAAAAATCTAGTATGGGCCTATGATTCCTTGCCTCATATGTTAATTGCAGGCGGTACAGGTGGTGGAAAGACTTACTTTTTGCTCACCATTATCCAAGCTCTCTTGAAGTCAGATGCCGAGCTTTATGTTCTTGATCCCAAAAATGCAGACCTTGCCGATTTAGGTACGGTGATACCTCACGTATACTTCCAAAAAGAAGAAATTTCTGCATGTGTGGAAGATTTTTATGAACGCATGATGGACCGTAGCAAGGCAATGAAAGAAATGCCCAACTACAAAACAGGAGAAAATTATGCGTATCTCGGACTTCCGCCCAACTTTTTAATCTTTGATGAATACGTGGCTTATATGGAGATGTTAACGACGAAAGAAAGTGCGGTGATTTTGAATAGACTCAAACAAATTGTGATGTTAGGCCGTCAGTCTGGTTTCTTCCTGATTTTGGCTTGTCAAAGACCAGATGCGAAATATTTAGGAGATGGGATTCGCGATCAGTTTAATTTTCGTGTGGCTTTGGGCCGTATGAGTGAACTCGGGTATTCCATGATGTTTGGTGAGGTTGATAAAAATTTCTTTATGAAACGTATCAAAGGACGAGGTTATGTAGATACAGGAGGGAGTGTGATTAGCGAATTTTATACGCCACTTGTACCAAAAGGGTATGATTTCTTAAAGGAAATTAGCAACATTGCTGGATTAACCGTTCATATGGAAAGAGAAAATAATAGTATGTAGCCTGGGGATATCAATAATCCTCGGCTTTTTTTATTGAGGTGATTTATGACATTTTTAGATTTATTCGCTGGGATTGGTGGCTTTCGCTTAGGTATGGAACAAGCGGGTCACCAGTGTATCGGCTTTTGTGAAATTGATAAATTTGCTCGGAGGAGTTATAAGGCAATCCATGATACAAGGAAGGAGGTGGAAATGCATGACATCACAAGTGTATCAGACGAGTTTGTTCAATCCCTCGGATCAGTGGATATCCTTTGCGGCGGATTTCCGTGCCAAGCTTTTTCAATTGCGGGAAAGCGGCAAGGATTTTCCGATACTCGAGGTACTTTATTCTTTGAAATCGCTCGGTTCGCCACTCTTCTCCAACCTAAGCTTTTATTCCTTGAGAACGTCCGGGGATTGCTCAATCACGAAGGAGGGGCTACGTTCGAGACGATCCTCCGAACGTTGGATGGATTGGGGTATGATGTGGAATGGCAAGTGCTTAACTCAAAGGCCTACGTTCCCCAAAGCCGTGAGCGGGTCTTCCTTATCGGACATTCTCGAGACGCACGTACCGAACAAGTATTTCCTATCATTGGATCGTCTCCAACATCTGATCAAAACATCCGAAACTTGTTAAATATCAATCCTTCCAATCGAGGAATGGGTGGCCAAGTCTATGGTTCAGATGGGGTTGCCCCAACCTTAACCGGTGATGAAGGAATCAAAATCGCATTGCCGGTAAAGGATGGGATTTCTGTAGCGGGTATGTTACCGGGAAATTTTGAACAAGGCAATCGAGTTTATGAGGTAACTGGCACTGCCCCCACTTTGTCAACGAAACAAGGGGGAACGAAAATTATGATTCGAAAAAATGAAACAGAATATCAAGAGGTGAAGCCAGGGGACAGTGTGAACTTGGCTTTTCCTAATTCCACAAGTCGTCGAGGCCGTCTGGGAAAACAAAGTGTGCATACTTTACTAACAGGTGACCAACAAGCAGTTGTCACGGATCAGTATCAGATTCGGAAGCTAACACCTAGAGAGTGCTGGCGACTTCAAGGCTTTCCCAATTGGGCTTTTGACCGAGCTTCTCAAGTTAATTCAGATAGTCAGTTGTATAAGCAGGCCGGAAACTCAGTAACAGTTCCGGTCATTTTTGATGTTGCCAGAAGATTAAAGGAGGTAAAAATAGATGATTTATGATGAGTTGATTGGAGAAATCTACTGGGTGATTGGCAAGATTCAGTCAGATCTGGAATTGGAAGAAGAACTGTACCGGCTCAATTTTGATATTCGAAAAAATGGGGTGAAGGTCCCTGGTGATTCATATGTAATGGATGAGGAAACCGATACTCGAATTGAACTAAATCAAGTAATCACGGAACTTGAACGGATTGCGGACCTTGCGAAAGAACCGGATATCCGTCAATACTTGTTCGAGATAAAAGCAGAACTAGAAATTGAGGGGATTACCTCGGAGTAACAGGTAAATAAACCAACTGATAGGCGCTGACCGCGGGGGATTTGCGAAGCAGAAATCCTCCGTGGTGCTGTGCCTGTTCATGGACGGCGCCAGCCGGCCATGATGTCTCACCCCCCGTATCTAACAGGGGGGTACAAAAACACAAAAAATAAGCAAGCAATCATTAAGAATGCTTGTTGTATCAAGGATAGTAAGTAATTTGTATAGGTGTTAACTCATTTGAAAAAGTTAACACCTTGAATTTGGAGGCGAGAACTTGGCACAACGGAATTTAGATTACCGGTTATTAAAAGACCGACGCAACGAATATGGTGTTTCGCAAAATAAATTGGCTACGGCTTGCGGGCTTAGTCGTCCCTATTTAAATCAGATAGAAAACGGTGGCGTAACACCATCCGCAAAGACCATGAGAAAAATTTTTGACCAACTGGAAAGTTTCAATCCCGATTTGCCTTTGACGTTACTGTTTGACTATGTAAGGATTCGTTTCCCCACAACGGATGTACGGAAAATTATTCAAGAAATTCTCCATTTAAAATTTGAGTATATGCTCCATGAAGATTACGCCTTTTACTCCTATCAAGAACAATACGTCATGGGAGATATAGTGGTGATGTTGTCTCATGAAGAAGATAAAGGTGTTCTTTTAGAATTAAAGGGTCGTGGTTGTCGGCAATTTGAAACTTTTTTACTCGCCCAAAAGCGTAGTTGGTACGACTTTTTCGAGAATTGTCTAAAAGCTGGTGGCGTAATGAAACGCTTGGACTTGGCAATCAATGATCGAGTGGGGCTATTGGATATACCTGAGTTAACGAAAAAATGTCAGAAGGAAGAATGTATCTCCTTGTTCCGTACCTTTAAAAGTTACCGTTCCGGGGAACTGTTGAAAGCTGATGAAAAGGATGGCATGGGCAATACTTTATATATCGGTAGCCTCAAGAGTGAGGTTTATTTCTGTTTGTACGAAAAAGATTATGAACAATATATCAAGTTAGGGATTCCATTAGACCAGACTGAGACGAAAAATCGTTTTGAGATTCGACTGAAAAATGACCGTGCTTATCATGCGATTCAAGATTTGTTAAAAGGTCGTAGCATTGAGAGCACCACGTTTTCCATTATCAATCGTTACTTGCGATTTGCGGATAAGGTGGAAGGAAAACGGCGAACCAACTGGCCCTTGAATGAACAATGGGGGCGCTTTATTGGACGGAATCGGAAGGAAATTCAATTAACTTCTGAACCGAAACCTTATACTATCGAACGAACCTTGAATTGGCTTGGACGCCAAGTCGCCCCTACGTGGAAAATGGCTAAGGAGTTGGATCGATTGAATCAAACAGCGTATATCCAGGATATGGTACAGAATGCGCGGTTATCAGACCGGCATAAAAAGATTTTGGAGCAACAAAGTATGGCAATTGAAGACTTGATTATATGAAAAGAGGAATTTTGATGGGAATTGTAAAAGATATGTTATTGGTATTTGGTGGCAGTCTACTTGGTGTTACTGTGATGTGCTTGATGAACGCAAGTGCAGCAGCGGATCGAGCAATGGAAAAGAAAGGAAAGTGACAAGATGAATTTCGGACAAAATTTATATCAATGGTTTTTAACCAATGCTCAATCTTTAGTCTTACTAGCGATTGTGGTCATTGGTTTGTTTTTAGGATTTAAACGTGAGTTTTCCAAACTGATTGGCTTCTTGGTGAGATTGCCTTGATTGCGGTAGGTCTGGTCTTTAATGCTTCTGGTGTGAAGGATGTCTTGCTTAATTTGTTTAACCGAATTATCGGTGCGTAAGGGGGATTCACGATGGAACAGATGCGTGTTTATATTGCGAACCTTGGAAAATACAATGAAGGTGAATTGGTGGGGGCGTGGTTTACCCCACCTATCGATTTTGATGAAGTGAAAGAACGGATTGGATTAATTGACGAATATGAAGAATATGCGATTCATGATTATGAACTGCCTTTTGAGATTGATGAGTATACACCAATTGAGGAAATTAATCGGTTATGTGGTTTAGCAGAGGAATTAGAAGGAACGCCGATTGGCGAGGTTGCTTTAGAGATTCAGCACGCTTTTTTCAATTCTTTTGAGGAGATGGTGGAGCATGTGGATGATATTATTTGTTATCCCGATTGTAATGATATGAGTGATGTAGCGTATTACTTGATTGTGGAAGCTGGTGATTTTGGAGAAGTACCGGAACATTTGAAGACGTATATTGATTTTGATGCGTGTGGTCGAGATTTGGAGATTGGAGGCAATTATTTGGTTACGAGTCGTGGGGTCTTTGAGCTATGTGAGTGAGAGTATATTGAATACTGCCCTTAAAGATACTACAATAGAAAATATCGAGTAGTATTTCAAAGGAGTGGAAGTGGTGAATATTGATGAGGCTAAACAGCTTGCAAATTATTTTTCAGACGGCTCTCCTGGATATATATTGGAGTTCAGTAACCTCGAATGGGATCTATATACTAAGAAAATAGTTGGATTTGGAATTCAAGAAAGATTTGGTGGCTCTAAAGGAAATTCCTTCAAAGAATTTCTTGTCTCAGAGGATATTAGTGATCACATAAAGTTCAAATTAATATATTCATTAAACGAAACTATGAAGCAAATCACCGCCATCCGCCAATTTGAAAATCCAAGCGATTATAAACCGCCTAAAATGAATCCAATTGTAACCCTATTGATTGAAGAGGCATATCAGAAGAAGGATAGCGTAAGATTAATTAATGGAACTAAATTTTCAAAGGAAGTCAGTTTAGAGTATATTCAACAACTTCCAACTCGTATAAGTAAGGACATCCAAAATGAAGATTTCGATTCTGTTTTGACAAAATCAAATACTATGATTGATGAAGTCTTGAAATATATCATCGAAAACACAAAGGGAAAAAAGATTGATAATAATATTGTAAGATCTAAAGATTTAAGAAATGAAGTCTTTGAGAGGCTAAATATAAAAATTGACAAAGATATGGATAAGAGAATAAAAGCTTTAGTTGGGGCTCTAAATACATTGTCAGATAAAATTCTTGAGATGAGAAATAGTCAAGGAGATGCCCATGCTCAGGGCTCTAAGAGGATTGCAATTAATGAAGAGGAAGCTATCCTTACTGCGAATTCAGCGATGATTCTATGTGAGTATCTATTTCGAAAGTATAAAAAGAGAAAAAGGTGTAGTGATGAAAAAGAGAGTTGATAAAAATCAACTCTCTTTTTCTATCTTTTCAATTTTTGCGAATAACTTCATAAGAATGCTAGTTTGTTCAATAACAAATTCTACTTCTAGATCAGTAAATGTCTGACTATGCTTAACATTTTCATTTTGATAGCTTATAAGTCCTTTGATAATTGAACGGACCAAATTGATTATTTCTTTTGGAAGGCCTTTTTTTCTCAATAAGGGTAGAAGTTCCCCATCGATAGGCTGGTTTTCTAAAGACTTTGAGTTTTTTAAAATATCCTGCATAAAAAACTCAAAGGCCAGCCTGATACTATCTAAAGTGTAACGGTTATAGATGCTGTTGTCGTATGACTGTATGGCCTTTTCAAACTCTTCTTTTGCTCTTGAGGAAGCAGCCAACCAAGTGTTAGTTTCATTGATGATATTTCTATCTATTTTATCACTAGAATAAACTGAACCATAATTTTTTAGTAACAGTTTTAAAACCTTAGCAACGTCTTTATTTGCTGGATTTTGAGTAAGCACTCTTTCACAAAGATCTTTTATAATTTTAAATTGCTGTTCTTCTGTGAAAGCTTGTAAATTATTTTGAATCGCGGTAGCCTTAGAAGTAAAGTTCGGAAAGGGAGTTGAGACAAAGGGAACAGAAGCGTTAAATTCTGCTCCATATTCAGCAAATAAAGTTGCAATCTCAGTTCCCGAGTAAGCTTCGTTAAGTGTTCCACTTGCCATTGTTACTAAGTTTTGCATATGTACCTCCTTAAAAAATTAAGCATGATGTTTATATTATATTAGAAAGTGAGCCAATTGAATATGAAAAAAATAAAAAGCTATACCAGTATTTGGGCAGTTGAAAAGGTCATTTATGCGATTAATGACTTTCAACTGCCTTTTCCTGTGACTTTTAACCAGATGGCTTGGTTTGTTTTATCCTTGCTGTTTGTCATCGTATTTGCCCATATGCCTCCGCTGTCTATGATAGAGGGGGCCTTTTTAAAATACTTAGGCATACCGGTGGCGGTTACTTGGTTCATGTCGCAAAAAACGTTTGACGGTAAGAAACCATTGGGATTTTTACGATCCTTTATTAGCTATCACTTACGGTTTAAGGTCACTTTTGCAGGAAAGAAAGTCAAAGAACAGAAGAAACGATGGGATGAACCCATTACTCTTGTAAGGAGTGTGAACTATGTACCCGATTAAGTATATTGAAAATAATCTTGTCTTTAATCAAGAGGGAGAATGTTTTGCCTACTATGAGTTAATACCTTACAATTACTCCTTTTTGTCACCTGAACAGAAGTATCAAGTACATGATAACTTTCGCCAATTGATTGCACAAAATCGTGAAGGCAAGATTCACGCCTTACAAATTGCCACGGAAAGTAGTATTCGTGCCACACAAGAGCGATCGAAAAAGGAAATTACCGGTAGACTCAAAGAAGTCGCGAAACAACGAATTGATTTACAGACAGAGGCATTAGTATCCATGATTGGCGATAGTCAGATTGATTATCGCTTTTTTATTGGCTTCAAACTGATTGCCACAGATGAAGAAGTAAATCTAAAGAGTCTCAAGAAATCTTTCTTTTCTGGGCTTCAAGAATTTGTCTATGGAGTGAATCATCATCTAATGGGTGATTTTGTTTCCTTATCTAATGAAGAAATTCGCCGATATACCAAGCTTGAAAAACTAATGGAAAATAAATTGACTCGAAGATTTAAAGTCAGACGAGTCACTCCCAGTGATCTGACGTATTTGATTGAACATATCTATGGTGAAAAAGGTACACCGTTTGAAGAATATGAATTTCAGCTACCAAAGAAAAAGCTAAAATCCGAAACGCTGGTGAAACGTTATGACCTTCTACGTCCCAGTCGTTGCTTGATTGAAGAAAAGCCTCGTTACTTACGGATAGAACACGAAAATCATGAATCGTATGTAGCGTATCTGACAATCAATACGATTGTAGGGGAAATGGAGTTTCCTTCCTCAGAACTTTTCTATTACCAGCAACAACAAATTACATTCCCAATCGACACAAGTATGAATGTAGAGATTGTGACGAACAAGAAGGCATTAGCCACCGTTCGCAATAAGAAAAAGGAACTAAAAGATTTAGACAATCACGCCTATCAATCCGACAATGAAACAAATTCTAATGTTTTAGATGCGTTGGATTCTGTGGACGAATTGGAAACCACCTTGGATCAGTCGAAAGAATCCATGTACAAACTGAGTTATGTGGTTCGAGTAAGTGCCGAATCAGTAGATGAACTAAAACGCCGCTGTGATGAAGTGCTTGACTTTTATGATGATACCAATGTAAAACTAGTCCGGCCCTTTGGTGATATGATAGGGCTACATGAAGAATTCTTACCTTCAAGCAAACGCTACATGAACGACTATATTCAGTATGTTACCTCTGATTTTCTCGCCGGACTTGGTTTTGGGGCTACTCAGATGCTAGGAGAATTAGAAGGCATTTACTTTGGCTACAACGTGGACACGGGGCGAAATGTTTACCTGAAACCGGCCTTGGCTTCACAAGGGGTAAAAGGTTCAGTTACCAATGCGCTAGCCGCCGCTTTCCTTGGTTCACTCGGTGGCGGAAAGTCCTTTAGTAACAATCTCTTAGTTTATTACGCCATCCTTTTTGGTGGACAAGCTGTGATTGTCGATCCAAAAGGGGAACGGGGTGGCTGGAAAGAAACCTTGCCAGAAATTGCGGATGAAATCAATATTCTCAACTTAACTAGTAAGCCAAAAAATCAAGGCTTACTTGATCCCTATGTCATCATGAAGAAAAAGAAAGACTCAGAAAGTTTAGCAATTGATATTCTGACCTTTTTAACAGGAATTTCTAGTCGAGATGGGGAGAAGTTTCCAGTGTTGCGTAAGGCCATTCGGACGGTTACCCAAAGCAATCAACGGGGATTATTACAAGTAATTAATGAGCTTCGAAAAGAAGGCTCACCAGTTGCGGAAAATATCGCGGATCACATCGAGTCCTTTACCGATTATGATTTTGCCCATTTGCTTTTCTCAGATGGTTCGATTACCCAGTCGATTAGTTTAGATAGGCAGTTAAATATCATTCAAGTAGCGGATTTGGTTTTACCAGATGCAGAAACCACTTTTGAAGAATATACCACCATGGAATTGCTTAGTGTTTCTATGCTAATCGTCATTTCCACTTTTGCCTTGGACTTTATCCATAGTAATCGAGAAATTTTCAAGATTGTGGACCTGGATGAGGCGTGGAGTTTTCTTCAAGTAGCGCAAGGAAAAACGTTATCGAATAAATTAGTGCGTGCTGGTCGGGCCATGAATGCCGGTGTTTACTTTGTCACACAAAACAGTGATGACTTACTGGATGAACGCTTGAAAAATAATATCGGGTTGAAATTTGCGTTTCGAAGTACCGATATTCATGAAATCAAGAAAACTTTGGAATTCTTTGGCTTAGATCAAGAAGATGAAAGCAATCAAAAACGTCTACGAGATTTGGAAAACGGTCAATGCTTGATGCAAGATTTGTATGGTCGAGTAGGTGTGGTCCAAGTTCATCCAGTCTTTGAAGAACTCTTCCATGCCTTTGATACCCGTCCGCCGGCTCAAGAGAGGATGGGGTGAGGGTATGAAAAAGAAACTTTTTCGGATTGTGGGGATAATCGCAATCAGTCTCTGTACCATGCTACTTCTTCTCAGTCTGATTGGAACGGTGGCCGAGGCAACGGGTCTGGTTGATGATACAGTTGAATCCGGAAATCTTTATTCCCAATATTCACTTGGTAACTATCAACTAGATTTCTTTGTGGATAGCTCTTGGGATTGGCTACCTTGGAATTGGGGGGATGGCCTAGGGAAGAGCGTAATGTATGGTCTTTATGCCATTACCAATTTTATTTGGTCCGTAAGTTTGTATTTATCGAATGCTACAGGTTATGTAGTTCAAGAAGCATATAAGCTGGACTTCATTTCGGATACGGCTGAAAGTATTGGAAAAAATATCCAAACCCTAGCCGGTATTACCGAAAATGGACTACAGACATCGGGATTTTACTTTGGGTTTCTATTATTAATGATTTTAGCTCTAGGAGTTTATGTGGCGTATACCGGATTATTAAAACGAGAAACCACTAAAGCAGTTCGGGCAGTGATTAATTTTGTGATGATCTTTCTGCTTTCAGGTTCCTTCATTGCGTATGCGCCTACCTATATTACAAAAATCAATGACTTTAGTTCAGATGTCAGTGAGGCGGCACTTAGCCTCGGCACGGAGATTGTTGTTCCTAATTCTGAAAGCCAAGGAAAAGATAGTGTGGATTTGATTCGGGATAGCTTGTTTTCCATTCAAGTCCAACAACCTTGGTTACTCTTGCAGTTTGATGATTCAAATATAGAAGAAATTGGGGAAGAGCGGGTCAACAACATACTATCTGTCAGTCCGGATGAAAATAAAGGGAAGGATCGAGAAGAAGCGGTTAAAGCTGAGATTGAAGACAATGACAATGCGAATCTAAGTATTACCAAGACCATGAACCGCTTAGGGACCGTGGTCTTTTTGGTATTGTTCAATATTGGGATTTCCTTCTTTGTCTTTCTTCTGACTGGGATTATATTGTTCTCGCAAATTCTCTTCATTATTTTTGCGATGTTTCTGCCAATTAGTTTCTTATTGTCCATGTTGCCGACTTATGAGAGTTTGGGCAAGAAGGCGATTATTCGTTTGTTTAATACAATTATGATGCGAGCGGGAGTTACTTTGGTAATCACGACTGCATTTAGTATCTCTACCATGTTTTTCAATATTTCCGCCACCTATCCCTTTTTTATGGTAGCTTTTCTGCAAATTGTGACCTTTGCCGGTATCTATTTCAAATTGGGTGACATTATGAGCATGTTCAATCTCCAAAGTAATGATAGCCAGTCAATGGGTAGACGCGTCATGCGAAGACCGCAAATGTTGATGAACCGTAAATTGCGACAACTCAATCGAAATGTGGGGCGAACTTTAGCTTTTGGTGGTGGTGCAACAGTTGGAAATAAGCTGGCAAAGGAACAATCAAAATCCAAATTTAAGCCATCCGATTCTTCTCTACGAAAGAACTCACGATTACCTAACGATCAAGAGGTACCGCCTGTCTCGAATAAGGAAAAGCCAATTTCAAATAATAAGAACCAGTCTCGAATGAATTTAGCCGGGAGAAAAGTCGGCAAAGTTCTGGATACCCAAGCTTTAGTGAAAGATAAGACTAAACAAGTAAAGGATCAAGTACGGAATACGCCGACCAACTTGAAATATAACCTCCATAAAGGAATCGAAAAGACGAAAAAAGCACCAGAAGAATTCAAGCGTGGACTTGTCCAAGAAAAAGCAAATCGAGCGGAGTTGCGAGAAAAACAACGACAACGAAGAAATGCGAAAATGGACGAAAAACGCAAGATACTGAGTGAAGCTACAAATCGTCAGGGAAAAAGAAGGGCGAATATTCCAATAGATAAAGCAGCTCAACCTCAGAAAGATATGACGCAGAAAAAAGAAGCATCAAAGCGGATTATGAGAGCAAATCTGAATCCTGAAATCAAACGAAAACTAGCTGGTCAAGAAATCATTTCAAAAGGAATAAACCAATCCTCAGGAAAGAAAAATTCTTTTCAACAAGTGAAACAGAGGTCTACTCTTCCAAAGCGGACCAATCAAAAAATACAAAAAAGAATGAACCCTCGTTCAAAACCAAGGTCAGGTGAGAAAAAATGAACTTGAAAAAATTGGGTGTCATTTCATTAACCTTCCTGACCATCTCATTTATGGGAATTTTGATGTGTGTGGGTTTGTTTTTTGGGGAAGACAGTGAAGGAAGTGGAAGTACTGGAACTTCTCCTGGAGGTAGTAGTGTCGCAGAAGAAGTTTTGAAACACCGGGCAATGGTGGAAAAGTATGCCAAAGAATCGGATATAACAGAGTATGTTCCGATTCTTTTGGCGATTATTCAAGTGGAATCTGGTGGCACAATGGAAGACGTTATGCAAAGTTCGGAGTCAGCCGGCTTACCACCGAATTCGTTAAATACCGAGGCATCCATCAAACAAGGATGCCTCTATTTTGCGTCTTTGGTTAAGCGTTCCAAAGAACTAGGTTGTGATCAAGATAGCATTATTCAGGCCTATAACTATGGTGGCGGGTATTTGGATTATGTCTCGGAAAACGGAAAGAAGCACAGTTTTGCTTTAGCAGAATCTTTTTCAAAGGAAAAATCAGGTGGTCAAAAAGTCGATTATCCTAATCCCATCGCAATCAAGGAGAATGGTGGGTGGCGGTATAACTATGGCAATATGTTTTATTGCTTATTGGTGAAACAATATCTGACCACCACACAGTTTGATGATAAAACAGTCCAAGGAATTTTTGACGAGGCGTTTAAGTATGAAGGAACGGCCTATGTATTTGGTGGCTCAAGTCCCGAAACGGGTTTTGATTGTAGTGGCTTGACCCAATGGTGTTATGCCAAAGTTGGTTTGAAACTTCCTCGGGTGGCTCAGGATCAATATGATGCCATGACTCATATTGATTTAAAAGATGCCAAACCAGGTGATTTGATTTTCTTTCATTCAACCTATGATGCCGGTACTTATGTGACTCATGTGGGGATTTATGCAGGAGAGAATCGCATGTTTCATGCAGGAAATCCAGTGGGCTGGACAGATCTAACAGAAAGCTATTGGCAGCAGCATCTTATCGGAGCTGGCCGCTACAAATAAGAGAAAAGAGGAATGAACATGAAGATAAAAATTGAACGAAACCAAAAGGAAAAGATCCCAAAAAAGAAGAAAGAACGAGTCATTTCAGTGGGCAAGCATCGAAAAATGGTGCTTGCCCTTTGGCTTTTATTGTCTTGTAGTCTTGCTTTTGGCATCTACAAAAATTTCACCGCCATTGATCAGCATACGACTCATGAAAAAGTGGTAGTGAAAGAGAAGGTGGTGAATACTTCTGGGGTTGAAAGTTTTACGGAGGATTTTGCGAAAGAATACTTTTCGTGGAAGAATAACAAGGAAGTAGTTGAAAAGAGAATGAATACTCTTGGACAGTACCTTACAGAAGAAGGTCTCGCTTTGAGTCAAGATATGGTTCGAGCGGATATTCCCACTAGTTCTGAAGTTAAATCTGTAAAAATTCTAGATGTTGAAAAGAATTCAGTAGAATTTGTTGTTTCGTTTTTAGTGGAGCAAAAGATTACAGAAGGGAAAAAGACACAATCAATTTCCTCTGCATATCGAGTGACAATTTTTGAAGATGAAAAAGGGAATCATATTGTAACTAGTTTGCCGACAATGGTTGCAAAACCTGATAAGGCAAAATATGAGGCAAAACAAGTAGAAAGTGATTCGGAAATTGATGCCAAAACCACAGAAGAGATCACTGAATTTTTAGAGACATTTTTCAAGCTTTATCCAACAGCATCGGAAAAAGAACTTGAGTATTATGTTGAAAATAATGTGATTCAACCGATTAATACAAATCTTCAATTTGTAGAAATAACTAATCCTATTTATTTTGAAACAAAGGATTCGGTTCGAGTAAAAGTCATAGTGAAATATCTCGATGATGTTGAAAAGGTGACTCATGATTTTCAATATAACTTATTGTTATCTAAAGGAGAAAACTGGAAGATTACCAATTGCGAATAACGTTCTAAGATGAGTTCAAAAAGTATATAGGTAACCAATTATTGTAAACTTGTACAATATGTCGTAGTTGAGGCATAATAAAGAAGTAGTTGTATTAACAATTTCGATAAAGTCCTTGAAATATGAAACAACAGTTTTTTTAAAATTTTATCAACAGTAGAATTTTATCTAATAAAAAAATAATTATCTATTGCACAGATACTACTTAAATCTTTCCCTAGGGAGGTGAAACAATGTTATTACGACAAATGCGTTATTTTGTTTCGGTGGTTGAGAATAATAGCTTTACAGAAGCAGCTGAACAGGAATTTATCTCACAATCTGCAATCTCTCAACAAATTCAATCATTAGAAACAGAATTGGGCACTGAATTATTTATTAGACAGCATCGAAAGTTTCGTTTAACTTCATCTGGGGAATATTTCTATCAAGAGAGCCGGCAAATACTGAGTCGAATTGATCGAATTATTTTGGAAACCCAAAGAATTGGAAGCGATGATGTTCATCTTAGAATTGGCTATTTACAAGTTTATGGAGGACCTGTTTTACATCAAGCGATTACCGAATTTTCAGAGAGTTATCCTGAAGTAGTGATTGATTTGATCCATGGGACACATGAGGAACTTTATCAAGAGTTGCTCCAACAAACAGTTCATTTGGTTTTGAGTAATCAAAGAAGGGCTTTTTCAAAAGACTATGTCAATCTTGAACTCATTCAGCCAACAACGTTTATTGAGATTTTGCGGCGTAATCCTTTAAGTAAACAAGAAGTAATAAATGTAGAAGATCTTTCAGAAATTCCTTGTATCTTGATAACTTCGAAAGATCAATTGGAGCATGAAGAAGCTTTTTATAAGGATACCTTAGGATTTTCAAATCAGTTCATTTATGCTGGAAATCTGGAAGAAGCTCGTCTGATGGTTGCTAGTAATCGTGGATTTTTACCACTTGAAAAAATTGGTTCTCAACCATCACCACTTTCAGCGACGACTAGAATTCCTGTTCAAAAAGCTGGTAAACCGATTATCCGAAAATACTGTGCGTTTTGGAAAAAAGAAGGTACCAACTATTATGTAAAAGAATTTGCTAGAATGTTAAAGAAAAATATTCAAGATAATACTAAACAGGGTCTTTCGTGATGAAAGGCCCTGTTTTTTTGGTGCGCCCTGCATGGGCAATAACTTGGCGGTGAAAGTCCGTTACAGGCTTGGCAGTAGGAACTGTTAGTGAAAGGCAAGGTGGCAATCGCGAGGTTGTAGCTGAAGGAAGCCGGACGCAAACTCCTGAACTGACGAACAGAAACTGGATATAAGGCAGAATTAGGTCGGATAAGTCTGCAAGACAAGGCGAAGTCTAATACTGCCTGAAACCTATACAGTAAATCCAGCAGTTATATGGGAGGAAAGTTATTGCTCTTACCGGGGGAGGTCTTACGAGGGTGTCGTGTAAGTTGAATGATAACGAGCCAGCACAATCTTAATGGTGACATCAGGATGAATCGTAAGAAGTCAGCCGAGGTCATAGTAGTAGCCATCTGACAGGCTACGAAGGACTGAACAATAATAATCTTGAGAAACTTAGGAGGTGTGAGAAGTGCGACAATCGCAGAAAACAGAACGATCTGACTATCGTCAAAAGGATAGTGTGGAACACGAAAGATATGACGAAGTGCGTAGCACTTCTTGCGGTGAACAAACAGACCAAGATGGTGTATCAACTCTGTTTGAGAGAATCCTGTCAAGGGATAATCTCAATCGAGCTTACCTTCAAGTGGTCAGAAATAAGGGAGCAGCGGGAGTGGACGGTATGACGTACGACCAACTGCTTCCCTACTTGAAGGAGAATCGTGAGGAACTCCTGAATCAACTTCGCGAGGGTTCATATAAACCCTCACCAGTACGGCGGGTAGAAATACCCAAACCAAATGGTGGTAAGCGGAAATTGGGGATTCCCACGGTCATCGACCGTATGCTTCAACAAGCAATCAATCAAGTCTTACAACCAATATTTGAAACTGAGTTCTCCGAGAATAGTTTTGGGTTTCGTCCAAAACGTAGTGCGCAGATGGCAATCATACAGGCCAAGTCGTATTACGAGCAAGGTTACAGATACGTTGTAGACATTGATATGAAAGCTTATTTTGACACCGTTAATCACGATAAACTGATGTACCTTATCGAAAAGAAAGTTCAAGATAAACAGGTCTTGTGCTTGATACGTCGTTATCTCATGAGTGGAATTATGGAAAATGGCTTGGTTCATCCTTCGGAGGAAGGTACGCCGCAAGGTGGAAACCTATCACCATTGTTATGACGATCGTGGAACCTAGTGGCGCACGAACGCAATTTCGCTATGGCAGTGCTCAAGTAGCAAATTTGATGTCCGAATATAATGGAAATCCCGCGTATGCCTTTTTAACGATGTTAAATCCAGACAATGGCTTGGCTGCTGGTGATCCCGAAAAAATGGCTACCCGTATCATTGAAAGTGCTGATGTAAATCCTGCACCAATGCGCTTGGTTATAGGCTCACAAGCTTTAAGCTTTAACTGACACAATCAAAGTCTTAGATGAGCGAATCAAACAATTCGAAGCGCAAGCAGCTATTGCGGCTTCTACTGATATCCTTGATTAAGGAAAAATCGATACGCCTTTTATTTTGAAGTACTTTTCAAGCTGCATTAATAAGAAACGAAATGTTTTGTTAAATTAATACTACTGGAGGGAAAAAGATGGACTATGTAAAATTCGGTAACGCTAGCATTCGTTGATTGTATGGTATGTTACTTTGCGAGAAAATTATGAAGCCAAAGAATATGCTGTATACACTATCTTTGGATATGATTTCAAGGAAAATCAGGAAATTTTAGTGTTATGATTAAATCAATTAGAATCTAAAAATCTCTGGATACAAGTATTTGCTGAACTGGAAGTACGTGGTGTTGAAGATGTCTTTTTCATTTCGATGGACAGGGTTTCTGACCTCGAAGAAGGGACAAAAACTATCTTTCCATTAGTAATTGTTCAGAGCTGTATTATTCATTTTATTCGAAATATATAACCTTCTCGGCCAAACCTTTCAGCAACATGGTTTACTATCCTTGGATCGGCACCTACTACTGCAAAATTCTGTTTATCCAATTTTAATTCAATGTATTGTTATATAGGTTCTTATTGTTTATAATTATAACAAAGTAGAGCAAATTCAACGATGGAGGGGTTAAGATGAATAGGAAAAAGATTGATCAGTTTGAAGGGTTGAAAAGAGTAATGCCTGTGATTATGTTAATTGTATTGCTATTACAATCAGTATTTTCACCAGTCATATCAGTTGCAGAAACAATCGATACCCGGGAAGATAAGAATAGTGCTGATATACAGGAGGTGAAGCTGATTGATAACGAGGAAGATTCAGCAAAAATTAATGTTATGTTATTGTTGCATAATACAACAGATACTGAGCAAACTTATGTCTTCAACACCAACTTACCGGTACAAATAGAAAAAGATACAGAAAAAATAGAAGGAGTTACAGTTACTACAATAGATAATAAAATAGAAGTAAAAACAGCCGCAACGACTAATCGAGCCTTTACTTTGAAACTAAGTGTTACTAAAGTAGGTAAAGATGATCAAACTTTCACTGTGACTGGTGTCAACGGAACTCAGGAAATTTTAGTTCCTGGTCAAGTACGCGAAAGTGAAACGAAAGCAACGACAACAAAAGAAATAACTGCTGGAGACAATGGAGAGTCTGACCAGACAAGCACTACCTCAGAAAGTTCAACGAGTGAAGTGAGAACCACAACTGAAAGTGAAACGGCAGATTCCACTGTAGCTCCTGAAGGGAAGAAAGCTTCTGCACAAGCAGAACCTCGCAAGATCAATGATTTACTCCATGATGGGGATAGCCTTATTACCGGTGTTGATTTAAAGATCGATGATAAATCTGTTGAAGAGGGGCAAGTCATCAATCCAGATGCCATGATCGAATTGCTTTATAACTGGACCATTCCTGAATATCTTTTAACAGGCGATGAAAATGGCCTGCATGCCGGTGATTATTATGAAACAAAATTACCGGAAGGAATTCAATTCTCTAATGTTTCCGGAAGTCTTGGTGATTATGGCACTTATGAAATCAAAGACGACGGTACCCTGCGTTTAACGTTTAATGATAAAGTGGAATCCGAACACGACATCAAAGGAACAATCTCCTATATGCAATATTTGGATACTGATGAGAATGCAGGAAGTACAACCATCATTTTCCCAGTTGACGGGGGCGACAAAGAGTTTAATGTCGTTGTCAAGCCTGAAGGTGGTCAATCCATCAGCAAGGCAGCAACCAATAATGTCAAAGAAAGTAAAGTCACTTGGGAAGTTTCCATCAATACGAATTTGGAAACCTTAAATAATGCAACGGTCACAGATCCGATGCCTGAGGGCCTAAATTTAACAGGAGTTAAGGTGTATCGTCAAACCGTTGATAAAAACGGTAAGGTCGTAAGTGTTGATAAAGACCATCCTCTAATCGAAGGAAAAGATTATACCAAAGATGGAAATGTCATCAAATTTATCAACGACTATGCCAAAACCAATGATTCTTTCCAACTCGTTTATGAAACAACGGTGAAAGATTCTGCTATTCCAGCAGCAGGCGGCGATGTTAAATTTAATAATACGGCCACATTAAAGGATGATAACACTGACGAACAAAGTGCTAAAGCCGAAACGACGATGACCTATGGTAAGTTGATCGACAAGACTTTTGGTAAAACAGACGATGACAATTACGGAACTGTCTATAAATGGCAAATCAAATACAACTATGGCAATAAAAACTTGCCTGCCAACTCACATGTAACAGATACTTTAGGCAATAAAAATCTAGAATTCATTCAAGATTCCATTGTGGTCAAAACAGTTTCTGGAAAGACCTTGGAAAAAGGCAAAGATTATACGGTGATTTTTGATGGTCAATCAATGAAAGTCAACTTTACCAACGGAATCGATGAAGCAGTCAATATCGATTATAAGACGAAATTCAATAAAATAATCGATGATGATGTAAAAGGCGATGAAGCGAAATTAACTAATTCCGTAAAAACCGATACTGGTTATGAAGCTGGCAGCGAAGGTACAATTAATACAGATGGCTTAGTCAAAGAAGCCAATATTGATTACGACAAGCGGAAGATCAATTGGACGATCACCATCAACAAATTCAAATACGAAATGGCTAACTGGTACCTGGAAGATACCCTTTCTAAAAATCTCACTTTAGACCCAGACTCCATTGTTTTAAAGGAACAAGGGGGTAAAACTTTAGTCAAAGATATTGATTACAAAGTAACAATGGACGGTCAAAAATTCAAAGTGGAATTTTTGGGTGATTTGAAAAAAGACACGGATAAGACCTATGTTTTAACTTATACGACTGATTTTGCTCGTCGTGAAGGGGATTTAAGCAACGGTGCTAGTTCCCATTGGCAAGATCACAGTGGCGATAACCATACCAATACGACAGAACATAAACCAAACATCAAAAATGAATATAAGGCCGATGCAACTAAGGGTGGGGCTTATAATGCACAAAATAAGCACATTACTTGGACGACAAAAGTCAACTATACTCAAGATGCTTTGAAAGGTGCAATGATCACTGATCCGATTATCGGTAATCAGGACTATGTGGACGGGTCGGCAAAATTGTATGAAGTGAAGATCATTGCCAACGGAAATGTTAGTCGTGGTGCTGAAGTGACAAATGCAGATATTGCTTACGATTCCGCATCAAAAACAGTCACGGCAAAATTACCGGATGGCAATAAAGCCTACGATCTCGTTTTTGAAACATCTTTAGAAGGAAAGGTAATCGATCAGTCACAATATAAAAATACAGCGACCTATAAAAACGGGGCTACCTATCAAAAAGACGTTACCGCAACAGTCAACGTGAAACACGGCAATGTCTTTGTTGATAAGTCTGGGAAACAAGATCCAAACAATGCCAATTATGTAACTTGGGCAGTGACCATCAATCCATCGCAATCAACCATGAGTAATGTAGTGATTACCGACACTCCTTCGATTAACCAAGTGTTGGCGGAAGATTCCTTTGCAATTTATGGAACGAAAGTCGATCAAGCTGGCAATATCACCAAAGATGCCAGTGTGGTATTGGGAAAAGGCAAAGATTATACTGTAGACATTGAAACAAATAATGAGATCGGCCAACAAGTGGCTACCATTAAGATGAACGGGACGATTGATAAAGCTTATATCATGGAATACAAAGCCTTGATCATGCCAGAAAATAACGGCGAAAATACCTTGACCAATAAGATTTCGATCAAAGGTGACGGACAAAAAGAAGTAGAGGGCAACACAGAAGAAAGTACGAAAGTTGTTGTTTCTATCGGAACCGGAGAAGGATCAAAATCCTCTGTCAATATTGTCAAAGTCGACGCTGATGATAATAAGACTCCTTTAAAAGGTGCCGAATTAGAACTTTGGTCGGTAGACAAGGATGGTAAGAAGCAACAAATCGTTCGTTCGGGTGTAACAAATAAAAAGGGCGAATTGAAATTTGGGAACTTGCGTGCAACGAATTATTTGCTGGTTGAAACAAAAGCTCCTGCTGGATATACGATCAGTGATGAGCTGAAAAATGGCAAAAAAATTAAATTAGAAGCAGATAAAGAAGGACAAGAAGTCGCGACTCTAAAGATTGAAAATGCTGTTCCAGAAATCTCCTTTAATAAAGTAGATATAAAAGGAAAAGCTTTAGCCGGTGCTGTCTTTGCGATCAAGAATGAAGATAGTCGCTATTATAACGGACTCAAAGCGGATAAGACCGTGAAGTGGGCCGAACGCGGCGAAATTTCAGCGGATACCAAAACAGCTTTAACGTCAGATGAAAATGGGAAAGTAACCGTCAAAGGACTTCCGGTAGGGGAATATCAACTAGTTGAACTTTCTGCACCAGATGGCTATGAAAAATCGGATAAAACCATTGATTTTGAAGTAGTCAACAAAGATGGTCAAATTAAACTGAAAGATGCCATTGCTGATGTAGAAAACGAAGCTACTCAATTTGTCGATATTCCAATCGAAAAAGTTTGGAATGACAAGGATAACCAAGATGGTATCCGTCCAGTTAAAGTGACTGTGGAACTTCACGCTGATGGCAAAGCTAGTGGAAAAACCGTAGAATTAAATACCGAAAATGATTGGAAAGCATCATTTAAAAAACTAAGAAAAACTGATGCAAGCACCAAAGAAGAAATCAAATACACAGTTAAAGAAGTCGATCCAGACAAAAATTATAAGAGCGATGTTACTGGAACGATGACAGGCGGCTTTAAGATCACCAACAGCTATGCACCAAAAAAAACTGAAGTGAGTGTCAAGAAAGCTTGGGATGACAAAGATAACCAAGACGGTGTTCGCCCAGAAAGTATTAAAGTTCAACTTTATGCGGGGGATAAAAAGGTCGGCGAAGAAGTCGAATTGAATGCAGCCAACGAATGGACCACGACTTGGAAAGATCTTGACTTGAAAGATAAGGGTCAAACGATTGACTATACGGTCAAAGAAGTTGGCGAAACAAATGGCTACAAAGTAGAAGTTACTGGAAACGCCAAAGACGGTTATACATTGACTAACAGCCACACCCCAGCAACAGTTGATATTTCTGGCACGAAGACTTGGGAAGACAATGATAATCAAGATGGCAAACGCCCAAAGGCGATCACAGTTCGTTTGTTAGCAGATGGTAAAGAAGTAGATAGTAAAGAAGTGACCGCAGAAACTAATTGGACCTATGAATTCACTGGTTTGGATAAATATAAATCTGGTAATGAAATCAGGTATACGATTCAAGAAGTTTCTGTACCAGAATATTCATCTGAAGTTGAAGAATTTGATGTGACCAATACGCATACACCTGGAAAGACCAGTGTCAATGTGGTCAAAGCCTGGGATGATGCTGATAATCAAGATGGAGTCCGTCCAGATCAAATTAAAGTTGTCTTAGTTGCTGATGGTGTAGTAACTGATCAAGTGAAAACATTGAATGCAGCGAATCATTGGCAAGCAAGCTTTGCTGATCTTGATGAATACAAAGCAGGTAAGAAAGTCACTTATGAAGTGCAAGAATTAGCTGTTGAAGGTTATGAATCAGTGATCAGTGGTGATGCTAGCAAAGGTTTTGTTATTACTAACAGCCACACCCCAGCAACAGTTGATATTTCTGGCACGAAGATTTGGGATGACAATGATAATCAAGATGGTAAACGTCCAGATGTCATCACTGTTCATTTGTTGAAAGGTACAGAAGTTGTGAAGACAGTTAAGGTCACTGCAGACAATGACTGGAAATATGAATTCAAGAACATGCCAAAATTTGAAAATGGAGAAAAAATCCAATATAGTGTTGCCGAAGATAAGGTAGAGGATTACTCTTCTTCTATCAAAGGCTTTGATATTACCAATAGTCATACACCTGGTAAAGAAAATGTCAATGTCACGAAAGTTTGGAAAGATGATGATGATAAAACGGGAGTTCGCCCAGACAGCATTACTTTCAAACTTCTGGCAGATGGCAAAGAAACAGGTAAGACATTGAAATTGAGTGCCAAATCAAACTGGCAAGGAAGCTTTGAAGACTTGGATGTTTATAATAACGGGAAAGAAATCAACTACACCATTGAAGAATTACAAGTGAAAGGTTATGTTTCCAATATTCAAAAGATCGGAAAAACCACTACTTTTGTTGCAAGAAATACACTGTTACCAACAAAAGAGAAGAAACCTGGCCCTGGTGGCAACAAATCAGGATCTGACAATAAACCAAGTAGTTCAGGTCGATTTCCACAAACCGGAGAAACTTCTGACTGGTTCATTTCGATGATTGGGTTACTGTTGATCGTTACTGCAGGTGCGATTTACTTGTTGAAATACAAAAGAAGAGCTTAATCAATCTAATTGGAAAGATCTCTTTTCTTTGTCAATAAGGACTGATGAGTTGTGCAAAATCAAATGGCTCTTTGTCAACTAGTGTTGTTTAGCAATTTCCTTATAATTAAGAAGGACTTCGGTTCTTCTTTTTTTGTTAACATTAAAGGAAGTATATCTTTTTGAAAGGATAAGAAAGCCTATGCGACAAGGTTCTTATCCCTTTTCATTTGTCTGATTTCTCGGTAAAAGAAGCCAATGAAAAAGAATCTTCTTCAAGCCATTTTTTTTGATGAACATCAAAATTGGCATCGTTTTTTAGAACGGTATGGGCGACGAATTCGTCCAATTATTAAGAAGGAAGTAAAAAAATTCCGTGATTGTGGAGATCTTCGAAAAAGGTATCGTTTACTCGTTTGCGAAGGGTGTCACAATGAAAAACTCATTCCGTTGCGTTGTAAAGGAAAATTCTATCCGAGCCGTCCAATGGGAGAAAGCCAAAAATGGTCGAAAGTAACTGCAAATGATTTATTTCGAGTAGTTCATCGACATGTGATATTTATGATTGGTTAAGGATTCAGAGATATTTTTTTAATTGAAGAATATCGAGAAGAATTATTAAAAAGGTAGATTTTATAATAAACTTAGCCACTTCATAAAATAAAAAACATCATTACCCAATTTCATGTATTATTGAAGTTCCCACACAATCAATAAAGGATGAATTGTCCTGAGGATTTCACATATTTACGCAAAGGCAAACACCTTAAGTATCAGGAATGAAAAAAATTGAAGCTTGGAAATAATGTGACCGACCGCTATCCAATCGTGCAATCGCAAAATTACTCGACCGGCTCCTCAAACAATTCATACTGAAGTAAAAAACGGTACGGTCCGTCAAATTAAACGTCAAGTGCAAAAAGGAAAAACCTATGGCTATGAGCCCTTCGTTTATTCCGCCGATGCTGGTCAGGATTCTTATGAAAGAGCTCAAGTAAACTGTCGCAAACAACCAAAATGGGTTTCAGTCCCAGACTTCATGGCGTATGCTGATCATCAGATGAAGAAAGAAAAGTATTCACCCGATGTCCATGTGGGACGTGCAAAAAAACTGAACTTATTTCCCCATGAAGAGATTCCTTGCACGACAACGCTGTACAACTATATTGATCTTGGCTTAATGGAAACAAAAAATATTGACCAGCATCTCAAGATTCGGCGGAAAACCAACAAATCGCGAAACAGACGAAACAAAAAAATTTTTGGCGATCTGATCGAGAAACGACCAGATATGGTGGATAAACGGGAATGCTTCGGCGCTTTATCCCGAAGGGAACACGTATGGAACATGTATCCCTATCATTGATACGGCGTGTCCAAGACTGAATGAACACGTTACCAAGAAAAATATTAGGCTACGCCACTCTCCCCGTGAGTGTTTACTTGAAGAGATGTCGAAACTTGCGCTCACTGCCGCATGAGCTTGATGATGAGCCTCCTTGGCATGATGGTCTTTGGACAGTTCTTTGGAGTTAATCTCAGTACTTCTGCCCAATCTACTATGCGCAGTGCCATGCCCGAGCTCATTTTCAAGCGATGCTAGATAGTGTTTTAAATAGAATAACTAGTGAATTTCAATAAGTGGCTAAGTTCTACTTGAAATTTGCGTCTTATATATATAACAAATTTATGAAAAGCAAGATAAGATATTAGCTTTAACTGTTTGTGAGGCGTATAGACAATTTCTGTCTGTATGCCTTTTTTATTTTTGAAAAAAATTTAGTTTTTTCGAAAAATGCTCACTCCCAAATTGTAGTAATAATGGAAAGGGATAGAAGTAAAACGAGTTGAATGAATTCTTTGAGGAGGAAAATTTATGGGCGACTCAGGGGAAACCCACATTCGACACGCGTTTGACAGTTTTTGTAAGAAAGTAGTCCGCAACGAGGCATTAAACATTCAAAAGAAATACGCTAGATTTCGCCAACGTCAAATCTCAATGGAGATATTGAAACAAAAAGGACTGGGTACAGAGTTTTATTATTCAGAACCAAATATGAATAGTAGTGGTAGCTTTATTGTCCTAGGTATAAAGATTTTTATTTCAAATGAGGAGTTGGTAAATGCGATTGCAGCATTATCTAGTCTAAGACAAGAAATCATTTTGATGTCCTTCTTCATCGGTCTCAACGATCGTGAAATTGGCGATATTATTGGGAAAAGTCTCGGCAGTGTTTGGTACCAACGACAAGTGGCCTTGGAAGAGTTAGGAAAGTATTTGGGTGGCAATTATGAAGCAAAATAAACGATATATACCGTTTATACCAGTAGCTACTATTGAAGC
>ERZ507072.496-NODE-496-length-26186-cov-8.675519_pt1 | contig 26186 bp, 20 predicted proteins | sample MGYA00512864_ERZ507072 | MGnify/ENA metagenome assembly ERZ507072 | reverse complement strand
GTGTGCAGGAGTTACGCAAGCAGCGCAAACGCCCGAACCGCTATGATGAAGTGGGCTTATTCTCCGGCATACTCTTTTGTGCCGACTGCGGCAGCGTCCTTTACCAGCAGCGTTACCAGAACGCCACCCGCAAGCAGGATTGTTATATCTGCGGGAGCTACAAGAAGCGTACCCGTGACTGTACGGCGCACTTTATCCGCACCGACCTGTTGACCGCCGGAGTGACCGACAATCTGCGGAAAGTCACCAGCTATGCAGCGAAGCACGAAGCCCGGTTTATGAAGCTGCTGATCGAGCAGAACGAGGACGGGGGCAAGCGCAGGAACGCCGCAAGGAAAAAGGAGCTGGAAGCCGCCGAGAAGCGTATCAGCGAGTTATCCGCTATCTTCAAGCGGCTGTATGAGGACAGCGTGACCGGGCGCATTTCAGACGAGCGTTTCACGGAGCTGTCGGCAGACTATGAAGCCGAGCAGAAAGAACTGAAAGAGAGAGCCGCCGCTATCCGGGCAGAGCTTTCCAAAGCGCAGGAAGCCACGGTAAACGCAGAAAAGTTTATGAATGTTGTCCGCAAGTACACCAGCTTTGAAGAACTTACCCCTACCCTTTTGCGTGAGTTTGTGGAGAAAATCGTTGTGCATGAGTGCAGCTATGACGAGAACGGCACACGCAGACAGGACATTGATATTTATTACTCTTTCGTTGGCAAGGTAGACCTGCCCGAATGACCGCCCGACCTATCCGGCGCAATGCGCAAACGCCGGATAGGAACGGCAAAATTTTTTACACTTCTACTACTTCTTTATCACACATCAGCAAAAAGCCAGGGCATGAAACAGCTCATGGCGGGCGGCGGCGTTGCCTTGATTGGCGGCGTTCTTGTCCCACTGCTCTCCGGCCTGTTCAGCTAACCGATTCTGAAATACACCGCCGCGCCGCCCCCCCTGACCGGGGGCGGCGCGGGAAAGGAGGTGCTGCCTTTTGATTATTGATTGGCTGGAGGAATGGCTTAAGGGCGTTCTGATCGACGGAATCATCGGCAACCTGTCGGGGCTGTTCGATACGGTGAATACAAAGGTGGGTGAAATTGCCGCTGATGTCGGAGCGACGCCGCAGGGCTGGAACTCCGGCATTTTCAATATGATCCGCAATCTGTCCGAATCCGTCATTATCCCGATTGCGGGTGCAATTCTCGCATTTGTAATGACCTACGAGCTGATCCAGATGGTGACAGAGAAAAACAATCTGCACGACATTGACACCTTTATGTTCTTCAAATGGGTGTTCAAAACCTACGCGGCTGTCCTAATCGTCACGAACACTTGGAATATTGTCATGGGCGTTTTTGACGCGGCGCAGCAGGTCGTCAATCAGAGCGCGGGCGTGATAATCGGAAATACCAGCATTGACATAGATTCCCTTGTGGGTGATCTGCAAACGTCGCTGGAAGCTATGAGCCTTGGCGGACTGATTGGACTGTGGTTTCAATCCCTGTTTGTCGGGCTGACGATGAACATTCTTTCCATCTGTATTATGCTGGTGGTCTACGGGAGAATGATTGAAATATATCTTGTGACCTCGTTGGGACCAATCCCGCTTGCTACCATGACAAACGGAGAATGGCGCAATGTCGGGCAAAATTATCTGAAATCTCTGCTGGCGCTGGGCTTTCAGGCGTTCTTGATTATGGTGGTCGTGGGCATCTACTCGGTCTTGATCCAGAGCATTTCCGCGACGGGCGACGTGTCCGGCGCAATCTGGCTGGCAATGGGCTATACGGTGCTGCTGTGCTTCTGCCTGTTCAAAACGGGCAGTATGGCAAAGGCCGTGTTCAGCGCCCATTGACGGAGGGCTTGCCTATCGGAACGTACAACATCATTTACGCAGACCCGCCGTGGCGCTATGAGCAGAGAAAGGTGCAGGGCGCGGCAGAAAATCACTATCCCACCATGAGCATTGACGAGCTTTGCGCCCTGCCCGTGCCGGAGCTGGCGGCGAAAGACTGCGCCCTGTTCCTCTGGGCGACCTTTCCGCAGCTTCCCGAAGCCCTGCGGCTGATCCGCGCATGGGGCTTTCGGTATAAAACCGTGGCGTTTGTCTGGCTCAAACGCAACCGCAAAAGTCCGTCATGGTTTTACGGCATGGGCTACTGGACACGCAGTAATGCGGAAATCTGTCTGCTGGCGACCAAGGGCAAACCCAAACGGCAGTCGGCAGGCGTACATCAGTTTATCATCAGTCCCATTGAGCAGCACAGTAAAAAGCCAGATGACGCGCGGGACAAGATTCTTGCGCTCATGGGCGATCTGCCCCGCGTGGAGCTGTTCGCCCGGCAGAAAACGCCGGGCTGGGACGTATGGGGCAATGAAATTGCAAGCGATATTACGCTTTCGGAAAGGAGTTAGCGCATGGCCTATGTAAACGTGCCAAAGGATTTGACGAAAATCAAATCCAAGGTGCTTTTCAATTTAACAAAGCGGCAGCTTATTTGTTTTGGGCTGGCGGCGCTCATGGGAGTGCCGCTTTTCTTTTTGCTCAAAGGCAGCATCGGGACGACGGCTGCGGCAATGGTGATGATCGTTGTCATGCTCCCCGGTTTTCTGTTGGGGGTGTATGAGAAGAACGGGCAGCCCCTTGAAGTGGTGGGGCGGCAGATCATAGAAAGCTGCTTTCTGCGCCCCAAGGAGCGCCCCTATCAGACCGTCAACGCATACGACGCCCTTGTGCGTCAATATCAAATGGAACAGGAGGTAAAGGCGATTGTCGAAAAGAGCAGACAGCGCGGAAGCAAAAAGCATGGCGGACAAGCCCAAGCTCACCCGCGCCGAAAGAAAACAGATTGAAGCCGTCATTCGTAAATATCGCGGTGACGGCAAGCCCCATACCGCGCAGGACACGATACCCTATCAGATCATGTACCCGGACGGCATCTGCTATCTCGGAAACAGGCGCTATTCGCAGAGCATTGAGTTTTTTGACATCAACTATTTGCTTGCGCAGCCTGACGATCAGACGGCTATTTTTGAATATCTCTGCGATCTGTATAACTATTTGGATTCTTCCATCCATGTGCAGTTCACCTATCCCAACCGTAAATCCGATCGAGAGCAGCTTGCTCGGAGCTTTGAAATGCCGCCCTGCAATGACGGTTTAGACCCGATCCGGCAGGAGCAGACGGACATTCTCAAGCGGCAGCTTGCCCGCGGCAACAACGGCAGCGTGAAAACCAAGTACATCACCTATACCATTGAAGCCGATAACCTCAAGGCGGCGCGGGCAAGGCTGTCGCGTATCTCGCTGGATATTCAGGGCTATTTCAAAATCATGGGTGCGGTGTCCCGTGTGTTGGACGGCAAGGAGCGTTTAGAGGTGCTGCACGGCATCATGCACCCGGACGGGGAACGCTTCAACTTTGACTGGAAGTGGCTTGCCGCTGGCGGGCTTTCCACCAAGGACTTTATCGCGCCATCCTCCTTTGCGTTCAAGAACAGCCGTATGTTCCAGATGGGCGGCAAGCTCTGCGCTGCAAGTTTTTTGCAGATCATTACGCCGGAGCTGACCGACCGCATACTGACCGATTTTCTTGATACGGACAGCAGCCTTGTCGTCAATGTCCATATTCAGGCATTGGAGCAGACAGAAGCCGTAAAAATGGTGAAGCGGAAAATCACAGACCTTGACGCTATGAAAATTCAGGAGCAGAAAAAGGCTGTCCGGGACGGCTACGATATGGATATTCTGCCGTCCGACCTTGCCACCTACGGTGGTGCGGCGAAAAAGCTGCTGCAAGATCTCCAAAGCCGCAACGAGCGGTATTTTCTGCTGACGTTTCTTGTTCTGAACTACGGCGATACCAAACGCAAGCTGGAAAACGATGTGTTCCGTACAGCAGGCGTAGCACAAAAGCACAACTGCACCCTGACGCGGCTGGACTTCCAGCAGGAGCGCGGGCTTGTGTCCTCGCTGCCGCTGGGGGAAAACCAAATCCATATCACGCGGGGCATGACGACCTCGGCCGTGGCGATCATCGTTCCCTTTGTGACACAGGAGCTATTTCAAGGCGGCGATTCCCTCTACTACGGGCTGAACGCCAAATCCGGCAACATGATTATGCTTGACCGTAAAAATGCGCGTTCGCCCAACGGCCTTGTATTCGGTACACCGGGCGGCGGCAAATCATTTTCCTGCAAGCGGGAGATGATCGGTGTGCTGCTGAAAACCCACGATCATGTGCTGGTATGTGACCCGGAGGGCGAATATGCGCCGCTGGTAAAACTGCTGCATGGGCAGATCATCAAGCTCTCGCCCACCAGCCATGACTACCTGAATCCGCTGGACATCAACCTGAATTATTCCGAGGACGAAAACCCGCTGGCGCTCAAATCCGATTTTGTGCTGTCCCTCTGTGAGTTGATTATGGGCGGCAAGACCGGGCTGGAAGCCATCGAGCGCACCGTAATTGACCGCGCTGTGCAGCGTATCTATCAGCCCTACTTTGCAGACCCGCGCCCGGAGAATATGCCGATCCTCTCCGACCTCCACGCCGCGCTGACGGAGCAGCATTTGCCGGAAGCCGACCGTGTGGCACAGGCGCTTGACCTGTATGTGTCGGGATCGCTCAATTTCTTCAACAACCGAACGACGGTTGACATTGACAACCGCTTTGTCTGCTTTGACATCAAGGAGCTGCCGAAAAACTTAAAAAAGCCGGGGATGCTGGTGATTCAGGATCAGGTTTGGAATCGCGTTACCCGCAACCGCAACACAGGCGTATCGACGTGGTACTACGCGGACGAATTTCATTTGTTACTGAAAGAGCCGCAGACCGCAGCATACAGCGCGGAGATCTGGAAGCGTTTCAGAAAATGGGGCGGTGTGCCGACAGGTGCGACGCAAAACGTCAAGGATCTACTGTCCAGCCCGGAAATCGAAAATATTCTGGAAAATTCAGACTTCATCTGTATGCTCAACCAAGCGGCGGGCGACCGCAAAATCCTTGCCGAACGTCTGAACATCTCGCCGGAGCAGCTAAAGTTCGTTACCAACTCCCCACCCGGCGAAGGACTTCTGTTCTTTGAAAATGTGATTTTGCCCTTTGCAGACAAGTTCCCACGAGATACCGAGCTTTACCGCATCATGTCCACCAAGCCGAGCGAGGTGAACGGCGTATGACGATGGAGCTTGATACCATTCTCTGCGGCGACAGTCTGGATGTGCTGAAAGCCCTGCCGGAGAGCAGCGTTCATTGCTGCGTGACCTCGCCGCCCTACTACGGGCTGAGGGATTACGGCATGGACGCACAGATCGGGCGGGAAGCCACGCCGGAGGAATACATTTCGCGGCTGACAGCGGTATTCCGCGAGGTGCGCCGGGTGCTGCGCCCGGATGGAACCTTGTGGGTAAATATTGCGGACAGCTATTGCGGCACAGGCAGCAAGGGCGATACCCGCGACCCCAAATATCCGCAGGGACGCAACGGGCAGAATATTTCTCTCTGCCAAGCGGTGCGGGGCTGCAAGCAAAAGGACATGATCGGGATTCCGTGGATGCTGGCCTTTGCGCTCCGCGCCGACGGCTGGTATCTGCGTAATGACGTGATCTGGGCAAAGGGAAACCCTATGCCGGAGAGTACCAAAGACCGCTGCACCCGCAGCCATGAGCATATTTTCATGCTAACCAAGAGCAGGCGTTATTTCTATGACTGGCTTGCCATTGCCGAACCCATTGCCCCCACGACCGCCCTGCGCAAAAAGGCAGGGCGCGGCGTGGGCAAGTATTCCTCACCCGTTCCGGGACAGCCGCAGACACAGAATATCAATAAGCCGAGGAAAAAAGGCAGTATTACCGACGACATGATCTCACCCGTCCGGGCAAAGCGCGATGTGTGGTTTATCAACACTGTGCCTTACAAGGGCGGGCATTTTGCCGCTTATCCGCCCCTGCTGGCGGAAACCTGTATTCTGGCGGGCTGTCCCAAGGGCGGCATTGTCCTTGATCCATTCATGGGCAGCGGCACAACGGGGCTTGCGGCGAAGCGGCACGGCAGGCATTACATCGGCATTGAACTGAACACGGAGTTTTGTTCCCTTGCACGGGAACGGATCGGAGGTGATACCCATTGAAAGAATTTAAGCCCCGCGATAAGCTCACCCAGCGTATGACCCGCGATGGCGCGGTGCTGGACAATCAGACCACGGGTGCAGAAATCCATATTTCCGAGCGCGACGCGGAAAAGCAGCTTTCCCCGGATAGGCAGCCTGTCCAGATGGGAAAACGCGACGCACCTATGAATCCGGCAGAGGATGCCCCCAAGCACGGGCGGCAGCTTCGCCCGCAGGAGCAAAAAGAGCCGGAAAAGGAGCAGCCCAAACCGCAGCAGCCAAGCGCCGAGCCATTTCAGCCGCAGGGCGGCAGCCCCGTTTCCAATATCCCGCAGGACATTCCGACTTCCGCTGCGCCGGGCGGTACAGCGGAAAAGTTCTTTGACCGTGCGGCCGCAGAGCATGACGCACACAAGGCACGGCAGACGGCGCGGATGTCCCGCGATGCGGCGCAGCAGCGGTATTCTGCATCCCGTTTGCAATTTTCCGAGGAAGAACGCGCTGCGCCGGAGCTGCACAAGCATATCCACCGTGCGGAAAAGGCCGCCGACAAGCTGGATGCGGCACAGGCAGCGATCCCCAAGAAACGGGTGCTGCGCAAGGAGCGTGTCTTTGATGAAGCCAGCGGCACAGCCAAGGCCAAGCTGCGCTTTGATACCGTGGATAAGTCCCCGCCCAAGCTGAAACCGAATCCGTTAGGTCGTCCGCTGCGGGAGGTCGCAGTACAGGCGCACGGAAAAATCCATGAGGTCGAGCATGAAAACGTCGGCGTGGAAAGCGGGCATAAAGCCGAAGAACTTGCCGAGCATGGCGCAGGCGGTGCAATTCGCTGGGAGCGCCGTCACCGCAAGCTGAAACCCTACCGCGCTGCGGAAAAGGCCGAGCACAAAGCGGTAAATGCCAATGCAGAATACCACTATCAAAAGGTGCTGCATGATAACCCTGAAATGCTCTCCGGCAATCCGCTCAACCGCTTTTTCCAGAAGCAGCGTCTAAAGCGTGAATATGCCAAGGCTGCGCGAACGGCAAAGGCTGCGGGCAGCACCGCGCAGGCAACCGCCAAAGGTGCCGAAAAAACCGCAGAAGCCACCGCGACGGCAGCGAAAAAAGCGGCAGAAAAGGCAAAGGAAGCAGCGGAGTTCGTTGCCCGCCATTGGAAAGGTGTGCTGGTCGTTCTGGCTGGTTTCCTGCTGATTGTCATGCTGATCGGCGGGCTGCAATCCTGCTCTGCGCTGGTGGGCGCGGCTGGCGGAGGTGTGGCTGCATCCAGCTATCAGTCGGAGGACGCGGACATTCTCGCCGCCGAAGCCGCCTACTGTGCGCTGGAAGCCGAGCTGCAAGAATATCTCGACACCTATGAACGCACCCATGATTACGACGAATACCACTATGACCTTGACGAGATCAAGCACGATCCCTATGTTCTGGCATCGATCCTCTCCGCGCTGCATGACGGCGCATGGACGGCAAGCGAGGTGCGCGGGACGCTGCAAATGCTCTTTGAAAAGCAATATATTCTCACGGAAACCGTCGTGACCGAGGTGCGCTACCGCACCGTTACCCGAACAGACAGCGAGGGCAATGAGTATGAGGTAGAAGTTCCGTATAACTACTACATCTGCACCGTCGAGCTGGAAAACTTCGATCTCTCGCATCTCCCCGTCTATATCATGGACGAAGAAACGCTGTCCAAATATGCGCTGTATATGTCGGTGCTGGGCAACAAGCCGGAGCTGTTCGGGGATAGCGAGTACATCCCGAAGTACATCACAAACCGCCCGGAGGGATATGAAATTCCGCCCTCTGCAATGGAGGACGAAACCTTTGCCGCCGTTATCACGGAAGCAGAAAAGTATTTGGGATACCCCTATGTGTGGGGCGGCAGCAGCCCGTCTACCTCCTTTGACTGCTCCGGCTTTGTGAGCTGGGTGCTGACAAACAGCGGCGTGTGCAATACGGGCAGGCTGGGCGCACAGGGACTTTACAACATTTCCACCCCTGTTTCCAACCCGCAGCCGGGCGACCTCGTGTTTTTCGTCGGGACATACGATACTCCGGGCGTTAGCCATGTGGGAATCTACGTCGGCAATTCCATGATGATCCATTGCGGAGATCCGATCTCCTATTCCAACCTGAACAGCAGCTATTGGCAGGCGCATTTCTACGCCTACGCCAGACCGCCGTATAACTAAGGAGGGCGGCTATGCTGACGCTGATCCCTGTTTCTCTTGCGCAGGCGAACGAGTTTGTGCGGCAGCATCACCGCCACCACAAGCCCGTCGCCGGACACAAGTTTTCCATTGGCTGCGCTGAAAATGGGCGGCTTTGTGCCGTTGCCATTGTGGGACGGCCTGTGAGCCGCTATTTGGACGACGGCTTTACGTTGGAAGTCAACCGCTTGTGCAGCGATGGCACGAAAAACGCTTGCAGCATCCTCTATGCGGCAGCGGCACGGGCTGCGCGGGCGATGGGCTACCGAAAAATTATCACCTACACCTTGGACACCGAAAGCGGCGCGAGCCTACGCGCCGCAGGCTGGACGAACGCCGGACTTGCGGGCGGCAAGGCATGGACAGGCAGCCGCCGTCCTGCCCAGCCGCTCTATCCGGCGCAAATGAAATACCGCTACGAAAAGCGGTTGAATGAAAGGAGTTGCTAACCTATGGCTATGAGCAAAATTGACCGCATTGACCGTGAGATCGAAAAGACCCGCGGTAAAATCACCGAGTACCAAAACAGGCTGAAAGAGCTGGAAGCCCAGCGCACCGAGCAGGAGAACTTTGAAATCGTCAATCTTGTCCGCTCGATGTGCATGAGCCGTGACGAGGTGATGAACTTCCTGCGTGGCGGCGGTAACGACGCGCCGCCCGTGGAAACCGCCTATCACGAACAGGAGGACATGACCGATGACGAAGAATAAGCATTTTCGCTCTGTATTCGCCGCGCTGCTCTGCGCGGTGCTGTGCATGACGGCCTTTGCCACCGTCGCGTATGCGGACGGCGGCGACTACTACGATGACGAGCTGCCGCCTGAAACATGGCAGGAGGAACCGCAGCCGGAGGACACCACGATTGTCCCCGGCACTCCGTTCACCGAGGATGGCATCGCCGCGACCCGCGATCTTCTCTATGATAAACACACCAACAAGCAGTTTATCACCGTGGAAACCCGAAATGGGCATACGCTGTATATCGTCATTGACTATGACAAGCTGCTGGACGAGGAAGAAGAACGCTATCAGACATATTTCTTAAATCCCGTGGACGAAGCCGACCTGATGGCGCTGCTGGAGGACGACAACCAGAATACGCCCGTTGTCTGCTCCTGTACCGAAAAATGCACCGCTGGCAAGGTCAATACGAACTGCGCCCTCTGCAAAACGGATATGACGAATTGCGCCGGAAAGGAAGCGATGCCGGAGGAAACAGAGCAGCCCGACGAGCCGACGCCGGAGAAGAAAAACAATGTGGGCGGCATTCTGATCCTTGTGCTGATTCTTGCTGCGGGTGGCGGCGGTGCGCTGTGGTACTTCAAGCTGCGCAAGCCGAAATCCAGCGTCAAGGGCGGCGACGAGCTGGACGAGTTCGATTTTGACGAGGATGACGAAGCCGAAGAATACGGGGATTATGAGGACGCAGACAGCGCCAGCGATCCCGATGAACAGGAGAATGAAGAATGAGTGTTTTGATTATTTGTGAAAAGCCATCCGTGGCAAAGACTGTTGCCCTTGCGCTGGGCGCTGCGGAGCAAAAGGACGGGTATCTTTCCGGCGACGGGCTGCTGGTGTCGTGGTGCATCGGGCATCTTATCAGCATGGCAGACGCGGGCAGCTATGACGAGCGGTATAAAAAGTGGCGCTATGAGGAGCTTCCCATTCTTCCGCAGACGTGGAAATATGCCCCTACTCCCGGCAAGGAAAAGCAGCTTGCCATCCTGAAAGAGCTGCTGCACCGCAGCGACGTTTCCGAGGTGGTGAACGGCTGCGACGCCGGGCGCGAGGGTGAGCTAATTTTCCGCTTTGTCTATGAACAGGCCGGATGCACGAAGCCCTTTTCCCGCCTTTGGATTTCCTCAATGGAGGATAGCGCCATCCGCGAGGGCTTTGCCGGACGCCGAGCCGGAACGGAATACGACGCGCTGTATCAATCGGCGCTGTGCCGTGCGCGGGCGGACTGGCTTGTAGGCATCAATGCGACGCGACTTTTCTCCGTGCTGTATCACAAGACCCTGAATGTGGGACGGGTGCTGTCGCCCACGCTGAATCTGCTGGTGGAGCGCGACGGAAAAATTACGATGTTCCACAAGGAGAAATACCACATCGTACATATCGGCTGCGGCGGCGTGGACGCAGAAAGTGAACGCATTTCCGACGCTGCCGCTGCGGATACGCTGAGAACGACTTGCGAAGCGTCGCAGGCCGTTTGTGTTTCTCTCAAAAAAGAGAAGAAAACCGCGCTGCCGCCGAAGCTCTTTGACCTTACCTGCTTGCAGCGGGAAGCCAACCGCGTTTACGGCTTTACCGCCAAGCAGACCCTTGACTATGCGCAAAGCCTGTATGAAAAGCGTTTTCTGACCTATCCCCGCACCGACAGCAATTATCTCACCGAGGATATGGCGCAGACGGCAACTGACCTTGTTGCGGCGCTGCTGCCTGTGCTTCCCTTTGTGCGGGGCGCGGAGCTTGTGCCGGAGATCGGGCGCGTCATCAACAGCGCCAAGGTTTCCGACCACCACGCGATTATCCCCACGGCGGCCTTTGCAGGCAACGGCTTTGACGGACTGCCGGAGAGCGAAAAGAAGTTGATGTCCCTTGTCTGCTGCAAGCTGCTGTGCGCCGTTGCAGCGCCGCAGGAGTATGAAACCGTTACGGCGGTCTTTGACTGCGGCGGCAAGCCGTTCACCGCCAAGGGCAAAACGATTCTGATTGCGGGCTGGAAAGACATTGACGCCCGTTTCCGCGCCACGCTCAAAGCAAAGCCGGACGAGGGCAGCGCAGAGGATGTGGCGCTGCCGGAGCTTTCTGAGGGGCAGATTTTTGAAACGGTCACGGCTTCTGTCTCCGAGCATTACACCACGCCGCCCAAGCCCTACACCGAGGATTCGCTTCTGTCCGCAATGGAGAACGCGGGCAAGGAGGATATGCCGGAGGATGCAGAGCGGCAAGGGCTGGGAACTCCGGCAACGCGGGCAGCGATGATTGAAAAGCTGCTCTCTGCCGGATTTGTCGAGCGCAAGGGCAAAAGTCTTGTGCCGACCAAGGACGGAATCAATCTCGCTGTCATCCTGCCGGATATGCTGAAATCGCCGTTGCTCACCGCTGAATGGGAAACCCGCCTGACGGAGATCGCCAAGGGCAGCGACGACCCGCAGAGCTTCATGCAGGGAATCGAGGATATGACGCGGGAGCTGGTGAAGCAGTATTCCCACATCACCGAGGACGGTCAAAAGCTGTTCGCACCGGAAAAGGAAGCAGTCGGCATCTGCCCACGCTGCAAAAGCCCTGTCTATGAGGGCAAGAAGAATTTCTACTGCTCTGACCGCTCCTGCCGCTTTGTCATGTGGAAGAATGACAAATTCTTTGAAAGCCGGAGAACCGTCTTTTCCAAGAAAATCGCCGCCGCACTCCTAAAGGACGGCAAGGCGAAAGTCAAGGGGCTGTACTCTGAGCGCACGGGCAAGACCTATGACGGGACGGTGCTGCTGTGTGATACGGGAGAGAAGTATGTGAATTACCGTATCGAGCAGAGAAAATGATCCGGCTGAATGACGCGCAGCATCGCAGAGTGAAAAAGCTGACCCGCTGCCATTGCGCCAACAATGTGCGCGGATGCTGTCTGCTGCTGGACGACGGCGAGCCGTGCGTCTGTGTGCAGGCCATCAGCTATTCGCTGCTCTGCCGATACTTCCGGGAAGCGGTGCTGCCCGCAGACCGGGAGTTGTGCGCGGATCTTGCAGCCACGGCGGACACCCGCAAGAAATGCGAGCTGTGCGGCAAGCCCTTTCCCGCCCGCAGCAACCGTGCAAAATACTGTGACCGCTGTGCGCCCTATGCTGCCCGGCGCAATGCAGCCGAGCGCAAGCGCCGCCAGCGGGCAAAAGCGCGGTGTGTCACGGTTTAGGGGCTTCAAAAGCCTTGCGGCAAGCGGTTTTCCAGACGCGCTTTTGGAGTATGCGGGGTATTCCTATGGAAACTGCGAAAAGTGGCTTTGAAAGCGTGACAGAACACATTTTACGGAGATAAAAGAACGATTCAGTAACGCAGCAAGCATAGGGAGTGTGGCTACAACTCCCGAAAATCGCCGTCCGGCACAGACCGGGCGGCGATTGCTTGTTGGGATAGTCCCAAACCCTTATGTCAGAAAGGAGCGCAGACGTGGACGAACACCTTTTGGAAGTATATCTTATCAACACCGCACGGCATACCGAGGAAACGCCTGTTGCGGAATGGGTATCGCTGCCTACCGACGCCGAAACAATGAAAGCTGTTTTTGAACGGCTGGGCGTAGACGGGAGCGACACGGAACAGTATCAGGTATCTGCCTTTCATTCCTCTCTGGACGGGTGGAGCGAAGCCTTGAAGCCCGGCGAAAGTCTGGACGATTTGAACTATCTTGCCGCGCTGCTCACTCAGCGCAGCGACGAGGAACGCGACAAGTTTGCCGCTGCTGTGCTATTCGGCGACCATGCGGCAAGCGCGGCGGACTTAATCAACCTGACGCACAATCTGGACTGCTACTGGCTTTATCCCACCGTACACAATTCCGACGATTACGGGCATTACCTCATTGACGATCTGGACGAACTGGAATTGCCGGATGCCGCCAAGAGGTTCTTTGATTACAAGAGCTATGGGCGCGAAGCGGTTAAAGAGGATCGCGGCATTTTTACCGATTATGGCTATGTCTACAATAACGGCAACGATTATGCGGAGTGGTACAAAGCCAACCAAGTGCCGCAGGAATATCGTCTGACTGCGCAGCCCAGCCCCCAGCGGGATATGGACGAGCTGCCGCAGGGCGCGGCGCTGCCTGTCGAGCCAATCCCCGTGCGTCCGCTGGTGCTGAACGCCACCGACACACAGGGCAGAATCAAGGAGATCACCGAGCATTTGGAACAGGGCGTACAGGTGGTTTTTGAAAGTGAGAGGTATCGGGATTACCTGAAAGCCATGTCCCGCTTCCACAATTACAGCCTGAACAATACGCTGCTGATCGTCATGCAGAAGCCGGACGCATCCCTTATCGCAGGCTACGGAAAGTGGCGTGACGAATTTGAACGCCATGTCAAATCCGGCGAAAAGGGCATCAAAATCCTTGCGCCCGCACCTTATAAAATCAAAAAGGATGTGGCGAAAACTGACCCGGACACCGGGCAGCCCGTGATCGGCGCAGACGGGAAACCCGTTACGGAGCAGCAGGAGGTGACGATCCCGGCGTTCAAGGTGGTGTCGGTATTCGATGTGAGCCAGACCGAGGGCAAGGAGCTTCCCGACATTGCCGTGGACGCGCTCACGGGCAATGTGGAACAGTACGAGGACTTTTGGCGAGCCTTGAAACTGACCTCTCCCGTTCCCGTGACGCTTGAAAAAATCGACGGCAGCGCACACGGCTATTATGACCTTGCAGAAAAACGCATTGCCATTGATGACGGCATGAGCGAGCTGCAAACTATCAAGACGGCGATCCACGAGATTGCCCATGCCAAGCTGCACGATATTGACCTGAACGCGCCGGAGCAGGCGGAGCGACCCGACCGCAGCACCCGCGAGGTGCAAGCGGAAAGCGTCGCCTATACGGTGTGCCAGCATTTCGGGCTGGACACGTCGGACTACTCCTTTGGCTACGTCGCCGGGTGGAGCAGCGGCCGCGATATTAAGGAGCTAAAAGCATCCCTTGAAACTATCCGCACCGCCGCCAGCGAGCTTATTTCCGAAATCGAGGGGCATTTTGCAGAGCTTCAGGCGCAGCACACCGCAGAGCAGGAACAGGATGCTGCGCAGGATATGCCGGAGAACACCTTTTCCATTTATCAGCTCAAAGACGGCGACGCAACGCGGGATCTCCGATTTGAGCCGTTGGAACAGGTAACGGCCGCTGGGCTGCGGGTTGACCGCGAAAATTATGAGCTGGTCTATACCGCACCGCTCTCCGATACGGATACGCTGGAGGACATTTTCGTTCGCTTCAATATGGACAGGCCGCAGGACTTCACCGGGCATAGCCTTTCCATGTCCGATGTCATTGTGCTGCATCGCGGCGAGCAGGAAACGGCGCACTATTTGGATCGCGACGGCTATACCGAAGTGCCGGAGTTTTTACAGCCGGAGCAGGCCGCACAGCAGGAAGCACAGGTTGACGCTCCGCCAGTGGAACGACCACTGACAGAATTACAGAAACAGGCTGTTGAAATTGCCAAGAGGTATGAAACGCTCTCCATGCAGGAGAAAATCGGCGTGATCGCGCAGGCGTTTGGCTGCACATCCGGCACGATTGAAACCTCGCCCTGCACGGGAAAATGGCGCGGCACAAGTGATATTTCCATTCGCTTTGATAACGGCAGCTCTCTGTTTTTGGGCAACCACATGACGCGAAAAGCCAAAACCAAAAAGGTACAGCAGGAGCTTGTCGATAGCGCGTTGGTGCGGTATAACCCTGAAATCATCCGTGTTGCAAAGGAAACTGCTTATACCGCCCTCAAAGAACGCGAGCTTCAGGACAATGCCATTGCCGGAGAAAAGGGCTTGAAGCCCTACACGCTGCTGAATGTGGAGTTCAACGACGGCACAGATCAGCAAAGCAGCGGTTACATAGGCTGGTACTATGCGACGTTGGCGGTGGACGGAAAAATCTGCACGCATTTGGAAACGGGCTTGAATCACGACATTGCATCCGGCAGCGTAAGCCCGACGCCCACACGAGAGAATTACTACGCAGCCGGAGCGCTGAAAGAAAGTGATGTGGACTATGTTTTCAACAACGTCGGCTTTTCCTCTGCTTCCGACCTTTACTCTCTGCATCTCAGCGACGCCGCACGGGGACGTGCCGAATTGGAGCTTGCGAAAAAGCTGATTGACGATTACTGCCGCGAAGAATTTCATTCCGGCGCAGATTTCAGCGACCTGTCCGCCGTTGGTATTGGACACACGACCATTGCGGATGATGAAATCCCCATTCAGGCATACGCAAACCTGGCGGACTTCCGCATTGAAAAATATTTGGGTGATGTGCTGATTGAAAGTCGACCGTATGAATCGCTGGCTGCGCTGATCCAAGGCGAGCTGAACGATTTGGAGTTTGGCGACCTGAGCTATGCCAGCGACGAGCAGATTGCCATGTTCCATGCCCAAGAGGAAGTGTCCGGCAAGGAAGCGCCCTCCCTTGATCCTGCGGTACAGCCTGTCGTGACGATTGTTTGGAGCGAGAGCGATAAGCTGCAAGAGGGTGAACAGCTCCCGCTTGCCCGCGCCGACGCACTTTTTAAGGCACTGGACGAGGAAAAGCGTTCCGAGCGTGAGAAGCCGGGCTACACAGGCGGCTGGTACGATAAAACCAAATTCCGCATTGACTGCACATTCCACGGGGAACACGACAGCTACGAGGGACGGCAGGACTTTGGCGACGGGGACGGCGCTCTGATCGACCATATCCAAGCCTATCACGAATACTACGCCAAGGACGAAAGCTGGAAAAACTTTGTGCTGCACAACGAGGGTACGGAAGCGTGGGAAAAGGACAAGGCCGAGCGTGAAACGCTTCTCACCGAGTTTGTACCGTATATGCGGCTGCATTGCAATCTCTCCGAGCAGGAGCGCACCGCTGCGGATATGCTGGAAAATGGAGAAGCCCTGACGCCGGAGCAGACAGCATATTTTCATGCCGTTCTTGCTCATGTAGACGCTTGCCGGGAAAAGCTGAACGCGGGCGATTATCACTTGCCCGATCCACCGCAGCTTTCCGATTTTGATAAAGAGCTTCAGGACTACAAAGCCCATGTAGAAAGTGAGATCGCACAGGAAGCCGAAGCCGCAGGCATGACCGTGGAGGAATATGCCGCCAATGGCTATGAGCCGCAGGAGCAGCCCACCGACGTACAGGAGCAGCCGGAGGAAACGCCGTCCGCAGATACCGTGCCGGAGCAAACCGCCGTCAGATATTACACCATCAATGAGGGCGCTGCCCGCCGTGCCAACGATGCAAACAGCTACCGCGACTACGCCGCAGGCAGCGCCACCGCCGAATATCGGCAGATGGTAGATCAGGCAGCGGCGATTGCGCAGCGGCAGAAAGAGCGCGTCGATCCCATGTACCATGAGAAAATTGACGCGCTGCTGGACACCTACGCCCGCAAGCTGGCGGAAAATCTGAACGACCACTATGCCATTGAAGCCCGTGTTCCCTCGATCCTCGTTGCAGGCGGCAGCAATTTCCCCGTTCGCAAGAAAGAGAAGCAAAACGCCGCCCGTGACCGCAATATGCAGGAATGGCAGGATGTTCAGGGGATTTTGGACAAGATCCGCAGCACAGGCATGGGCGGTATCAGCATGGACGACCCGCAGGCGGCGGCAAAGCTGGAAGCCAAGCTCGTCAAACTGGAATCGGCGCAGGAAACCATGAAAGCCGTCAACGCCTATTTCCGTAAGAATAAGACTTTGGAGGGCTGCCCCAGTCTGACGCCGGAGCAGATCACCAAATTGCAGCAGGAAATGGCGCAGTCCTGGCATCTGGATAAGAGCCGGCCGTACCCCGCCTATATGCTCTCCAACAACAACGCTGAGATCCGCCGCATCCGTGGACGCATTGAACAGGTGCGGCAGCATGAGGAAACCAATTTTGCGGGATGGGAATTTGACGGCGGGCGCGTGGAAGCCAACAAAGCAGATAACCGTCTGCAAGTGTTCTTTGACGGCAAGCCGGATGAAGCGGCACGGGACGAGCTGAAAGCAAACGGATTCCGCTGGGCACCCAGCGTCGGCGCATGGCAGCGCCAGCTTAACAAAAACGCATACTACGCCGCAGGGTACATTTCCTGTATTCAGCCTATCTCCGGGGAAAAGCCCATTGACGTGCAGCGCAGCACCCAGCAGCAGGAATCCGCTGCCCCTGACACCCACCTGACCGGGGAGCGCGTTTCAACGCCGCGTGGCAGCTTTCATGTTGCCAATATGACCCGTGAGCAGATGGAAGCCGCAGGCTATGGGTATCACCACAGCACCGATGACGGCAAATACCTTATCATGGGCAACGGCACACAGGCCTTTGCCATTGCCGCCGAGCAGCGGGAGCAGGAAAACTATATGCGCACGGCGGAGCTGTCCACCGAACAGAACTACAACATGATTGACGGACAGATCAACAACACCCCGTCCGTGGACGAGCTGGAAGAAAAGGCAAAGCGCGGCGAGGTGATTTCGCTCTCTGCGCTTGCCGCAGCGGTCAAGGCCGAGGACGGCAGAACGCCGCAGCGCGACCCGGACGGCAAAAAGCCATCTATCCGTGCGCAGCTCAAAGCGGATCGTGCGCAGTCCTGCAAGCCGCAGCAGCGAGAAAAGGAACAGGAAGCCAAACGGAGCATCCGGCAGGCTTTGGAAATGGAGTGACCTATGAATAAATTTGAAAATGTGGATGTGCTGGCATCCCTGCAACAGATTATGCAGCAGAACACAGCAGCCTTTCAGAACGATTTTGACATTGACAAGAAGATTCTGACACAGGCGGCAAAGAGTAAAAATGCCGAGGATAAGGTCTATTTATGGTTTTCCCGTCCCAATGGAACGCATTGTCTGCGGGAACGGGACGTGTTTCTGCGCGGAACGCGGGAGCATAATACATTCCGTTTCTACCATGAGCAGACCAAGGAGCGTGTGCTTGCCTATGCCGTGGTGCTGTCCGGCATGGAAAGCGGCAAGGTAAAGGGCAGCATTTATGAGCTGGACTATGCAACGAAAGCCGAGCTTGCAATCCAGACCGCCTTGCGAACAGACAATAACCGTCTGATCTATGAAAAAGGCTCGCGAGAGCTGCCCAAGGAATACCGCTTTGAAGCAACGCCGGATCGGGAGTATGGAAAGTTCGTGCGCTATGAAGCCGTTCCGCATGACCCGGACGCGCTGCGGGATCTGCTGCGCGATGAAAGCCGGAAGCGTGAACGGCTGAAACCCGGAAATTTCAGAGAGCATATCGGGCGGCTCTCCGACGAAAAGGTGCTTGCCGAAGCACAGCGCCTTTCGGCGGCGTTCCAATCCCTGCAAGCGCCCAACAGCCCTAACGGAACGCATTTTGTCGCAGAAGTATCACCGTGGTTTGAGCGTATCGCATCCAGCAAGGAGCATGAGCGGCTATTTGCGCTGCTTCCGTATAAGACGCTGTATCTTTCCTCGGTCAAGGACAGACACGGCGTTTTCGCTTTTATCAGCAAGGACGAGCGGCGCGATCTGCCGCTGCGCAAGCAGCGTCCCTCTGTCCGGGCGCAGCTCAAAAAGGGGCAGTCAAAAAAGACCGCTGCACCTAAAAAGGCAGCAGCAAAGGCGAAAGATAATGATTTGGAGGTATGAGCATGGGCAATGTTTCGTTCACCATTGAGGAAGAAAACCTGATTTGTATTTATCATAAGCATGACCGCCGCAGAACGATTGCGGCGATTTCCGACGCGCTGCCGGATATGGACGGAGATATGCGTCCGCTGGCGGAGCAGACGATCCATAAACTGCACAACATGACCGACGCAGCATTTGAGGAAGCGCAATTCACAATGACGCTTTCCGACGCAGAGTAAAAGACGACGCGGGGCGCGGCAGCCGATGATGGCTGCTGCGCCCCGCGTTTTTTGTTTTAGGTATTGTCACCATTTGTTTTTATGGCTTCGCTGATAATCTCAGCAATACGAGTGTCTTTTTCAATAAGACAATTTTGAGCATAAATGAAATTATCCAATTCTTTTAGTATGTCGTGATATTCGTATTCTACCTCATCACTTATACAATCATTCCTTTCAATCTCATTTGTCACGCTTTCAAACTCGTTTTTCATAACTGGCAGGGAAACATACGACCTTTGCGTTTCCCGCGCTGTAAAGCCGCTCTCAGCAAGGCATACAGGCACTCTAAGCCGTGACTTTGCGCTTGCTTTCAGCTATCCCGTGCGCGTAGGTGCAGCGCACCGACCACGAGGAACACCAGACCGAAAATCACCCAGCCCCAGATGGGATCATGCTCCGAAATGAAGTAGGCCAGCAGCCCGAACACCGCTGCATAGATCAGCGTGAGCAGTCCGCCGACGAGCCAGAAGCCGATGCTGGTATTTTGCAGCCACAACAGCAGCAGAAATGTTGCAATGCCGATTACAAGGCACAGCGCCGGATGAATTGCGGTGAACTGATTGCAGCATACTCCGGCGGCGATGCCGAGAGCGATGCTGTCAAAGAGAATGATATGCCCAAAGAATAGTCCGATCACCGAGCAGACAAGCCCAATGAAAAGCCCAATCGCCATAATCGCGCCCTGCGCTGCCAACCAACCCATAAAGAAGCCTCCTTTCGTTTACGCCATGATTGCGTCCATAATCGTCTGAATGGTATTACAGGTATCGTCAAAGGAAATGTCCTTTGCGTACTCATACTCGCGGCTGTATTTCTCCCACAGTCTACGGAGCGTATCGCTTTCGCGGATCTCTTTCATAATCTCCGGGTAGTCTGTCAGGATCGTGCCGCTGCCGCGTTTCTGCGTCGTCCGTTCCAGCGCTCTGCGCAGCGTCGCTCTGTCACACTCCGCGCCGCGCAGCGCGTACAGGATATGTACGTCGTAATAATCTCTCGGACGGGTATTCGCAATGTTGCGGGACAGCACAGTTTCCAGTTTTTCCGCCAGCACCGTTTCAAGGTTATAGGCAAGAATACTGATCGTGCGGTCATCGAACAGCAGTGAGAATGTGTATTCCACCTCGCGGGGCGTTATCATGTCGCCCGTGGTGACATCCACCGTCAGCGGTACGCTGATCGGCGGATAGTTCGCTTTCAGCGCGACCCGGATGCCGGGGTAATCGTCGGTTTCCCGAATGTCAGAGATACCGACGACCTCAAACTGCACGTCGTCGGCAATCTGGACAGCGCAAATCTCTGTAAAGATTTTGCGGATTGCTTCATGCGTCAGGGTGAAGCCCTTGATCGTTGTGTCCAGATCCATTGTTGCCCGTGTGTCCAGCCCCACAATGGCGGAAATCAGGAATCCGCCTTTGAGAATGAAATTGTTCTTATAGGGCGAGAGCGAAATCCGTTCCAGCAGCCGTTCGAGCATATAGTTCTGCATGACGAGCTGCGCCGAGATATGCTTCTCTGCCGCTTTGTTTTTGATAAAGGCTTTCAGTTGCATCGGATTTTTAGTCATCATAGCAAAACCTCCATGTATCGCAGCACCTTAGGCTTCACGCGAAGCTGGTCTGCGTACTGCATCAGTTTGTGAATGTTCTTATCCTTGGACGCTGCATAGCGTTTCATAGCTTCTCCGACGATCTGAACATCGCTGCCGCTGCCGCGCAGGATGTCACACAGCGTCCGTTCCAAATCGTAAACACGAATCGGATTGCCGGAGGGGGATTCAATTTCAATTCTGCCGAACTCGTAGTTCTCCGGCACAACGCGCTTGACAATTAAATTTTCCTGCTTTAAGGACAGGGCATTGTAGCCCTTGGGAAAGGTCATCGTATATTTCGCCGGGGTACGGTCTGAATAGCCCAGCAGATACAGCGCGGTATCGTGCGAGTAGATCCCGCGCCCATACTTGCGCTGCAAGAGGTAGAAATCGTCCTCCCATGCGCTGCTCCGTACATACAGGCCGCGCCCGAAGCGGTACATCTCGCCGCTCTTGACAAACTCCTGTAAGACGCTGCGGTGCAGTCCGGCTTCCGTCACCTGCGCTGCGGTGATCGTGCCGTCCTCCGATGCTTCCAGCAGTTCTTCGATTTTCTCCTTGGCGTTCATGCTTCTCACCTCGCTTTGACAATCACACATTATATTATAGAGAAATAATGTGCAGTTGTCAACCGCGGAACGACGAACACACATCAAATTGTTTGAAAATAATGTGTGAATGTCAGAGAAGCTACAAGGCTTTGTCCTGTTCCTGCCCACGATTGGGGGTCAGGATGCTGTCGATGTTCTGCTTGACGGCATCGTATTCCCGCATACGTTTTTTCAGGCTTCCGTACTCAGCGTACAGCCGATCCTTTTCTTCGGACAGTCTGGAATATTCCTCGCGCAGCTTGGCAAGGTCGGGGAGCTTATCACCGATACCCGCCGCTTTCAGCGCCCGCGCCGACGCTTCAAAGAGAATGATTTCGCGCTCACGTCCGCGCAGATACTTTTCTTTGTCACGGGATTTCTTGTATTCGCTATACAACGGCTTTAGCTCTTTGTAGGTGGCGGTATGCTTTATCAGCAGCGCCAGATCAGACAAGCGGTGTTCCGCCGTTTTCAGCGCAGCGGCCGTTTGCTCGTTGCTGTCCTGAAGCTCCGTGATCTTCTGCTCCAAATCGGTATAGTGGGAAATACCGTGCTGGTCGAGAAATACCATTGTGCGGGCGGCGCGTTTCAGGTTTTCAATTTTTGCCCAGCGTTCATAGCCTGCGGATTGCTGCGCCTTGATGCAGGTTTCAATGTCAATCAGCAGCGACACGCCGCTGCGTTCCGGCTTCGGCGTTTTCAGAATGACCTTGCCCTTGATGCGTTCGGCTATGGCTTCCTCGGTGTAGGCTTCACCCAACGTCTTTGCACGGGTGAATCGCTCCTGACCGGGAGCGCGGAATGAGATATACTTTCCACGCTTGATTTCATACCCCTCGGCTTCCAGCCGACGCAGGAGGTCATCAAAGTCTTTGGAAATGGGAATAAGCCTGTCGATGGCGATTTTTAGCTTTTGCTTATAGCTTGTCCCTTTCCGCTGCGCGTCCCATTCGGCATACTGCTTGCCGCGCTCCGCACCGGGCGCGACAACGGACAGCCCGTTTTCCCGGCACAGCCTGTCGCTGACACGGCGGATCTGCGCATAGCTTTTGCGGTTGGAAATGTATTTCTTATGTTCCGCAAAATCCACAGCACAGAAAATGATATGGTTATGGCAATGCTCCTTGTTGATGTGAGTAGCAATGACATACTCATACTTGCCGCCGAGGATTTCATCGGCAAGCTGCCGTCCGATCTCGTGGGCTTGCGCATAGCTGACCTCACCCGGCTCAAAGGCCTGTATCAGATGGTGAGCGAGATTGTTGCCTTTCTGCATAGCAAGCAGCCGTGTTTTTTCAAACTCAAGGTCTGCGGTTTCCACGGCGCAGCCGAACGAGGACACCAGCAGCTTATCGTCGGTCTTTGCAGGATCAACGATGTAGTCAATGGCTTTTTTCAAGGTGCTTTTGATAGGATGGATCTTTGTAATTGCCATATCTCCGCCATCGCCCCCTTGATGTCCTCCATGTCCTGCGCATAGAGCGTTCCCGTAGCGTTCACACGCCTTGCAATCTGATTGATGTTTGTGCCGATTTTTTGCAGCTCGGCGGTCATTGCTTTCACGTCGCTGTAATCCAGCCGGATCACATAGCCGTCTATGAGCATTTTCCGCGCATAAACGGAAAAACAGCCCGTTCCCATCTGCTGCATTTTACGCTCGATCATTGCCCGTTCCTCGGCAGTCACAGGAACGCGCAGCACAATATTCCGCGTTCGGTTTGCCATTTGCTCACCGTCCTTTCCGCTCCGAATAAGGGTTTGGGATTATCCCAACAAGCAAAGCACAGACAGGTGCTTTGCGGGAGTGTGGCTACACTCCCTATGCTTGCTACGGTATCTCCCTCACTACTACAACGGCGGCACAGCCGCAATTTGGCAAACCGCAGGCAAACTTTTTCAAAAGAAAAACGCCATGAACCACCTGTTCATAGCGTTCCTTATACCGTATTCAATTTTCTCCCTCGTTGTCCGTCCTTGCGTCCAGCAACGCTTGCGCGGTTGCTGTGAGGATTTTGATTTCAGCGTCCGTCAGCTCATCCAACAGCGTTTCAAACTGCATCCGCTCCGTGGACTTGCCCTCCATAGTTTCACCATGAAGAATCTGATCCACAGAGATATGATAGCGGGACATCAGTTCTAAGAATACCTGTACGCTGGGATGCTGCCCCTTATTTTCGATGTTGGCAAGATAGCGCGGCGAAATAAACAGCGCGTCGGCCGCCTTATTCCGGGATTCTTTCTGCTTTGTGCGCCCAGCTTTGATTGCTGCACCATACGGCTTGAAGTCGATTTTCGCAACAGGGCGCTTTTCTTTTTTTGCTCTTTTAGACATTTTCAATCACCCTATTACATTCTACTGTTCCCCTTTCTTTTGAAATATGTCTTGATTATTCAATGCAGTAGCTTAAATAATTCATATTACAGGAAGCGCTAAGCGGCGTGACCTCTTGCAAATATCTGAATAATGCAAAAACGCCATCTCGTGAAATTACGAGATGGCGTTTTTTGACGAAGCATGTATCGTATGTGAATACATGAAATGCGCACTTTATAGAACATATCGAAACGGGCGTACAATAATACGCAACAGCGATTGAAGGACTTGTTTGGTAGCTGAAACTTTTGGTGTTATATACAATTCTCCCGTAACTGTCACTCCGTCTGGTGATATGGTTTTGCCCTCGTACATCATCTGCTGTGCTTCATCCCGAAGTATAGCATTTAGTGCAGGACAGTCTATCAACAGCATCATTTCCGTATCCAGATAGGCACTACGCATATCCCAGTTAAATGATCCGATGATGCTAATTCGATCATCAATCAGAATCGTTTTAGTGTGCATGGAGAAGCTGCCGTTCCACTCACATATATCAACACCCGTTTCTAAAATATCATCCCTATGATTGAGATAATCAGCGCAGCCCCACGGATTTGCTCCACTCTGCGGCGCGTTGGTAATGACCTGTACCTGTACATTGTCGGTGACCTTTTTGAGTGCATTATACATAGCTTGGTTGCAGATCATGTATGGGGTTTGCAACACAATATTTTGTTCACCCTTCTGCATCAGCGTTGTCAAGGTATTCAGAAGCATCGGCTCCTTATTCCACGCAGTGCAATCACCACTTAAAAGTGCGACTTCATTTGTCTGGAGCGTTTCTGTCTCCCAGTTAATCGCTGTTAACTGTTTTGCGTCATTGATCTCAGTCCAACGTCTTGCAAGAATGGCAGTAGCTTTTTTAACCCTGTGATTCTCAGCCTCTGCGTGGAATGCACGGTTGGTATCGAGTAACCATATCCTATCAAAATATTCTAACAAGGTATTAGCGGACGCTGTTGTGAAACCGCCGTTGTATACGACTATATCACGATCTATGTTCTGACGTGACGTACCCCCACTCCCAAGGAATAAGTCGCTGGTGTTCCGCCCACCCATAAGATATGTAGATCGGTCGATAATCAAGTATTTATCGTGGCAGCGATAATTGACCGTCCAAAGTTGCGTCAGCCGAATAGGGTTGTAGAATTTGACCTCCACATTGTCGTGCGCTGCCAATGCCTGAAACACATCACTGCCGCTTAAATGCAGTTGCGCATTGATTCCGTCAATAATGAGCCGTACTTGTACGCCGCGCTCTGCCGCGCCCCAAAGCGCCGCGATCACATCTGTTCCACTGCTGTCGGCGCGGAAGTCAAAGGTTGAGAGAATGATTTCTTCCTGTGCCGAACGAATGAGCCTCAGCCTCCAAAGAAGTGCATCCTCGTTATTGTCAATCAAGCAAACTCGTTCAGACGTTGTTATGGATACTTCTGCCTGCGTATCACTCTTTTCATGTGTTCCAATCAGCGGAGGAATAATTAAAGAAACAAGTAGATATATCAAAAAGCATAATGACACACCTAAAACTAGTTTGAAGCATTTTATGCGAAAGGTTTTTTTCATGTTTGATTCGATTTCTCCAAGCAAATCATTTTTTCCTGAGTTGCTAATTTTATCTGCAAAATTGACTTATTTATGAGGACTATCATAATCTGCACGCGCTGGAACACAAGAGCAACTTTTTGAAATAACGTACCTTTGAGGAGTCTGGACTGGCTCCTCTTTTTTGTTGCACAAATTGTGCAGGCGGTGCTTGCACAATTATCAACCTAACATCTGCATTCCATACAATCTCGATATTGTCCTCCTGTTGTTCTGCGTTATGCTTTCTCCGTGCATTTTCGTATTATTTATTCTGCCATCTGACTTCGCCCTTGGACAGAAGCGGATAACAGATCAGCTGATCTGAATCCAGATTTTCCGCATGCATGTCAACCGCTGTGATCTGATGATTATCATAAGTCGTATAATAATAAATACCTTTTGCTGTATTACAACAGGACGTGTATATCGTGATCTCATATTTGCCTTCTGTCACCTCACAGCATCCACGCTGCTGATCTACGGATCCTAAGATATGGAAGAACTGGCTTACACTCTCATCCTCTTCTTCACCGGAGATCGAATTTAATTTTGTAAAGGCAACTTTCACAAATCTTGACTGGCTGGAAAGATCTCCAGGTATTCCCATTCCACCCATTCCTCTGCTATATGCATCAAGCTGTAATACTCCTGCAAAAGTACTCTCCGGCTGTTTTCTGGATACTCCGGCATAATTATTCAGTGCAAACATCTGACTCGGGAATGGTGGATTATTGGTAAGCACTCCTACCGGATTATCATATACATGCAGCCCATCTTTCATAGACTCAACAACGATACAGGAGTCTTTGTCTGCAATGATCCAGTGAAGCTGTGCTGTCGGCAGCTGTTCACTGAATGCTGTGCCTGTCAGTCTCATTGCTGCCAGCTTCTCTCTCGCCTCTGCTACAGTAGCACACTGTGTAAGGATCCATGGGATGAACTCGAACTGTGCCACCTGGCTGACTTCTGTTTCATCTTCCGGCAAAGCTTCTTCATATGCCGCATTGCCGACAAAATTAAGACCTGCCATTCCAAGGCCTTTTTCATTAACAGCATCATAATAAAGCGGATAACCTCCTGCAACAAATGCCATTCCGATCAAAGCATAATGGCTTTTTATCTTCCCGGCAAA
>ERZ507072.489-NODE-489-length-26365-cov-9.924667_pt1 | contig 26365 bp, 24 predicted proteins | sample MGYA00512864_ERZ507072 | MGnify/ENA metagenome assembly ERZ507072 | reverse complement strand
CTGTGGAAAAGTGTATTCAGTTGCAACTGATACAAACCGAGTTAGACCCAGTTATTGGTGTTACAACACCCTGTTTGGTCACGGTTTCGTCACGATTCGGCTCGATTGTATTCAGTCGGGCTCCGTTGCCCCCGGCGTCGGCATTCCCGCCTGATACACCCCGAGAAAACCCCTATCTGGGAATGAGCCACTTCCTTCCCGACAACGGCATAGACGTTCAGGTTGCGCATCATACAGGAAGGATCACATCATGAACGACAGAAGACGCGAGCCGAAGGGCATACCGGCGGGCGGCGAATTCGCCAAGGAGGCAGGTGCCGTCCCGAACGCGGATGACCTGGACCGCAATGACGCGCGGCTCGAATTGCCTGGTTGCTTGGCGGTGGGCGAGGGTTGGACCCTGGCTCCGTGGTCTACTGGAGCCAACAACCAGTACAGGTTCACCGACGACGAGGGTGGAATGCTGGAGACACAAGACGACGACTGGTTCGACCCGAACCTTGGCGACTGCTCGTCGCGCAGCGCCAAATACGTATCGCCGCGGGGTGACAAGGTCGTCGCGTATGACATGAAGGTTGAGACTGAGGGCAGGGCGGATATTTCCGCCTACACTCCGGACGGGCTGAAGCGGGCCGTTTCACGGGCGAAACGCGCGCTGGGCGAACGCACGGGCATCGAACCGGAGCGCGTCGAGGTCAGGCTGGGGCCGAAGCTGGGCGCCCCGATGCGCGTCCGCGCGGACTACCCCATGCTGGAGCCGCCGGATGGGTTCCATCCGTTCAGGGAGCAGACGGTGCGCCGCGAGAACCTCCGTCGCAGGAAGATGGAAAACGACTGGGTCGAGGTCGAACCATAGGGACCGGGACGCATGGATGGGCCGAACGAAAAAAGGAGCCCATTATGGAAGACGAACTGATCAACACTCTGGTGCTGCCCATCGAACCGAAGGCCGCGCGGCCGCCGAGGCTCGACCGGAACGGCTCGGTCTGGGCCGCGGCGGCCAAGCTGGGCCGCTACCTCACGTCCGGCATGACGCAGGAGGAGCGCGAGGGCCTCGCCCTGCCGCTGCTGCGCGTCATATCCCGCACGGCGGGGGAGGAATGCGAGCCGCCGGCCGCGTCGGTCGCCTCCGCGTTCGCCCGCCGCACGAAGTCGCGCGCCCACTTCCTGCGCGCCGGCGAAGCATGGTACGTGGCGTCCATGTCGGCGTTCCCCGCGTCGCACTGCGGCACGCATGTCTGGCTGTGGAGTCATGAGAGGAACGGTCGCAGGGGCGAGGCGGTGACCGCGTTCGACATACCCACCGCCGTCGGTGCGCTGGCCGTCACCGACGAGAGCGATGTCGTCGACCGCGTGCTGTCCAGGAACAAGTACGTCGCCGCGCCCATCAGGGAGCGCTTCTTCTCTCTGGCCGCCGAGCGCTGGACCGTCGAGGAGAACCTTGCCGCGAACCGCCGCTACGCGTCCGCGCATTCGGCGGGCGTGTTCGAGGACAAGCTCTCCTGCGACGAGGCGCACCGCGGCGCCGCCGCGTCCAGCCTGTTCGCTCGCCGTTTCGCGCACGTCGAGATCGACGACAGCGTCGACCTCGGTCAGTTCGTCCGCCTCGACCGCGAGGCCGCGGAACTGGCGGACAGGGGGTGGCTGCCGGCCATCGGGTCCGACAACTCCATCCGGTTCCGCTTGTGCGGCCGCCACCGCGCCATCGGCGTGTACAGCCCCTCGCTGAAGGCGATCGCCATCGACCCGCGCGCGCCGCGCTCCGGCGTCCACGAGATGGCCCACGCTTACGACTTCGAGCACGGGCAGCTGTCGGCGAAGCTGGGGTTCCGCTCCATCCTCGACAGGCAGCGCGCGGCGCTGTCCGGCATGGACCTCACGGACTCGCGGCTGACCTACTGGTCGACCCCGACCGAGGTGTTCGCCCGCGCCTACGAGTTGCACCTGCTGTCCACCGGGCGGGCGTCGTCGATGACGAGCGCGGACGTGGACGCGCTGCGCGCGGCCGACCCGTCGGTCGTGCCGCTGTCGGGTGACATGGACGCCATCGACGGGTATTTCGACGGGCTCGGCCTGTAGGTGGTATCATCGAAGAAGGGCCCCGCCCGGGACGGACAATGCACATGCCAACGCCGCGCGGGGCCTTTCCATACCCTTTTCGCATAGCCGTTCCCTTGGAAAACGCGCCGAGGAAGGGAAACGGACATGGCCGATATGTCGGATAGAAAACGCGAACCGAAGGGCATACCGACCGGAGGAAGGTTCGCCGCGGGGAAAAGCGGGAGCGCGGACGCGGATGATCTGGGCGGAGAACGGGGCGTGCCGTGGACGATGCCGCCACTGCCTCCACGTCCGCAGGCGGCGACGCCGATGCCGCCATTGCCGCCCCGCCCGCGGGTGGGGCTGGACGACCCGTTCGGCGACTACGACCGGCAGCAAAGCGACAAGGCGAGGGCCCTATGGCTCGCCACCCATCTCGAACGCGGCGACCCAGGGTCAGTCGACCTGGCCGTGTACGCCATCATAAGCCATAGGGGGAGGCTGTCCGATGACATGGTGGACGCCATCTCGTACTCCGGTTGCGTGCGCCGTGCCGACGGCTCCGTCGACGCCTCCGCGGCGAAGCGGGTCGCGCACGCGCTCATGGGCAAGCAGGATCTGGACGCGGGACGCGAGCGGACCCTGAACGGCTGGTACGAGCCGGGCGTGTCGGGGGAGGGGCAGGCCGCATCCGAGGTGATGGCGAAGACGCGGAACGCGGAGAGCGCCGAGGCGGCGCTGTCGACCGTCCTGCTCGCCGACGACCCGCATGGAACGGACACGGACGCCCGGCGCCACTGGATCTCGCGGCTGGCAGCCAATCCCAGTTATCCGAGGTACCGTTCGGCCGCCCAGGTGCGGCGCGCCATGATGTCCGCTCCGCCCGTCGTCTACGGGCTCGTGCCCGAGGTTGAGGCCGCGGAGCGGACCGGCGTCATCGTATCCGAGATGGCGGCGCATGGGCTCGCGCGCCTCTGAGGCCCGCATCTGGCGCCTTTTCGCGCCTGGCCCTCGACGGCTCTTATGGTCGACGTGGCATCCATGCTTTTCGACATACCGGAAGAACGCGGAATACGCCATCTCGCACTGGCGCAACGACTGCGCCAACGGCACGGCGGACACTTTGGTCAGCCATTCGAGCGCCTTCTCGGTCTTCGTCCTATTGAACTTGGCGCTCAACTCCGCGTAGGAGGACCTTGTCCGGTTGAAGTTCCAATCGGTCAGGCGCTGCCGCACGTACCAGTTCCAGGCGTATCGGCATGCGCCGAACAGACGCGACAAGGCCATGCGTTGGCCCCTCGTGGGGTATGCGCGGTAGTTGTAACGCCTGACGGTCTCCATAATCCACTCCATGCGTCCCGAAGGCCCGGACCTCGACCACCCCCCGCCCTGAAGGACGGGGCACGTTTTATCCCAGGTCGCGGATAAATCCACAGACCTTCCGGAGAGGATTATGTGTCTTGCGAAACGGTTGGAAACAATAAGTTTCGCCTTTTTGTGCCGGCAGTCCGATGTAACGTTCCTTCCCATGACGAGATACACTGATGTGGAACTTTGCGCAGGGGCGGGTGGACAGGCCCATGGACTTGAGCTCGCTGGATTCAAGCATGTGGCACTGGTCGAAATGGACAAGCATGCCTGTGAGACGCTTCGGCTCAACCGACCGCAATGGAACGTGATAGAGGACGACCTGCACAAGTGGGATCCATCCGCCTACGAAGGAGTGGACCTGATCAGTGGCGGTGTGCCATGTCCTCCGTTCTCGATCGCGGGCAGACAGTTGGGGGCGCTCGATGACCGCGAACTCTTCGGCCGGGCTTTGGAGATCATTCGCCAGGTCAAGCCTCGCGGCGTCATGCTTGAGAACGTCCGCGGACTGCTCGACCCGAAGTTCGACGCATTCCGCAAGAACGTGTCCGATAGGCTTAGAAGATATGGATACAGTCCGCAATGGAGATTGCTCCAAGCCAGCGACTACGGGGTCAGCCAGCTGCGCCCACGCGTCATCTGCGTGGCGTTGAAACCGACCGACATGAAGTATTTCACTTGGCCGGAACCGGATGGGACGAAGCCGCCAACCGTCGGAGAGTTACTCGGTGACCTCATGGCGGCGAATGGATGGAAGGGCGCGAAGGCATGGGCCGACAAGGCGGATGCCATAGCCCCCACGCTCGTAGGAGGCTCCAAACTCCACGGCGGCGCCGACCTGGGCCCCACCAGGGCGAAGCGCGCGTGGGCCACCCTCGGCGTCGACGGCAAATCCATCGCGGATGACAACCCGCCCGCGGATGCTCCCGACGACTACATGCCGCGCCTGACCGTCCGAATGGCGGCGCGCATCCAGGGGTTCGATGACGATTGGAGATTCGCGGGGCGCAAGACGGCCTCATACCGCCAGGTGGGCAACGCCTTCCCGCCGGCGGTGGCGCGTAAGGTAGGCCAGCAGATCATACGCGCATGGGAGGCAGCAGATGGAGCAGGAAGCGTTATTGGCGCAGGCGAGGAAGACGTTCCATACCAGGCTGATTGACTGGGGCGTGCTTGGGTACACGGTCAAGAAGGGAGTGTCTGTCGCGTCGAACGCCGACGTGAGCCAGGCTGTGAGCAAGGCGATAGGCGACGGCATCATGTCCCGCGTGCTGGATGAGTCCCAGCGCCAACCGCGCAAGCCATTGTCCGGGCAGGGGCTCGGCGCGCAGTTCGAAGTGGCGGTATGCGACTTCATGGCCGATACGTTCCCGCATCTGGGCCATCTCCGCCCGGGGGATTGGATAATCAAAAGGCTTGGAAACAAGAACGCCGTCACCGAGAAGAGCTTCGCCCAGTACGAGCACTTGGCGAAGCTCGCCGAGGCCGTGCAGTCCAATCCCGTGTTGCAGGCGGCGCTCGGCAACGACTACGTGGTCGCGCCCGACATCATCGTCGCACGCCGCCCGGAGCCCGACGGAAAAATCAATGCTCCGTTCCCCGTGGTCGACGACGCCGTCGCCGGCTTGTCCGACCTGCGGCAGCGTCCGACGGGGGAGCCGCAACGCGCGCCCATACTGCACGCCTCCATATCGGCCAAATGGACCATGCGCTCCGACCGCGCACAGAACTCCCGCACCGAAGCACTGAACCTGATCAGGAACCGCAAGGGGCAGACCCCTCATATCGTCGTCGTGACCGGCGAGCCCTCGCCCAGCAGGCTTGCGAGCCTCGCACTTGGCACCGGGGACATCGACTGCCTGTACCATGCTTTCCTGCCGGAGCTCGTCGCGTCCGTCGACGAGCTCGAGGGGCGGGAGGATCTGGCCGAACTGGTCCACACGCTCGTCGACGGCAAGCGGCTCAAGGACATAGCGGACTTGCCGCTTGACCTGGCGATATAACGTTATTTATGGCGAGGCGGCCGGGGGCGACCTCCTTCCGATGGGCGACAGGGGGAGAGATTGCATAGGCCACGGCACCCTGTCCCTTGGATTCGCCGGTGAAACGGGAGATGGTCTTCCGGATCACACGTTGTATCCGGCATGGGCCATCAGCATGCCCGCCACGACCATCAGCACGAAGCAGACGACGGCGAGCACGATGAACAGGACGGCCTTGCCTTGACGGGTCTTACGGCTCATGGCGAGAACCTTTTCCTTGGTCTTGCGGCCAACGAAGGTGCTTTTCTGTTTGACGGCCATGTACACGAACGCCTCATACAGGCATGAGGCGGCGACGACCATCAGGACCAGGATGCAAAGGGTTGCAGCCATATGGATTCCTCCCTAGTTAGGACATGTCCCGGAATCGGCCGGCCATGCGACCGTACGGTTCCGCACAATCCACATGGCATGCGTTCGATATCAGACAGGGGGATTGGCGTGTTCGCGGCGACGACGATGCGCGGATATGGACAGGACCGCGGCGGACGCCATGGCAAGACCGCTGATGGCGGATGGGGCATGGTCGGCATGGCCACTGCCGCCCGTGTCGGGCAGAGTGGTTTCGGGCACGCGCTTCCACTGGGCGTACAGGGTCAGGGTGTCGCCCTCGGCCGGGTATGCGACATCGGCGCCAGCCTGGTAGGCGGTGCCGGTGCCGTCGGCCTTGGTATTCCAGCCGGCGAACGTGTGGCCCTTGCGCAGGAAGACGCCGGCCTCGGCGGCCGTGGCCGTGGTGCCGGAGTCCCCGACCTTCGTGAACGCGTCGCCGTCTCCGCCGTTCGGATCGTATCGGATGGCGGACTGGCCCTGGCCGATGGCGGGGTCGATGGTCTTCGTGGTCAGGGTCCGGCTCCTGTACGCGTATTCCGTTCCCCGCGTCTCGACGGATACCCTGTTGGGGACGCTTTCGTCCTGGAAACGGACGCAGAAGGTCGTCTGCGCCGCCTGCCATATGTTCTCGGTGTTCCTCTGGAGCTCCAGGGTCGCGGGGTCGGAGCTGTCGGGCGTCTTCAGCGAATTGGCCAGTCCGGGAAGTCGGGATCCGATGTTGTAGGCGATGTCCCATGAGCCGTCCTCCCGTTCCATGACGGCGACGGATCCCACGGGCAGATTCGCCACCGCCTTGTCGTAGGTGGATATGTCCACGTCGCTCTTCCATGAAAGACGGAGGATGCCCGTGCGGACGTCCAGGGAGCCGGGGGTTCTGCCGTCGACCGCCTTCATGATGAACGTGCTGCTGTTGTTGGACACGTCCAGGCTTGTGATCCGGCCTGATTCGGGGATGATGCGAGCCCAGCCGACCTGCGATTCCGTTCTGATGCCGGACGTGTCCGGACCGTCCATGATGGAGCGCATCGTGCCGCAGTTGAGGAACCATTGGTTGACCGCGATGCTGTTCCCCTGCACTTGGGGGACCCATTCCCCGTTGCTGTTCGACGCGCATGGCGTGTTGGCCATTGGCCGGCTCGCGAACGTGTATGCGGACGACGAGCCTATCCTCCATGTGGACGTCTTCGATTCGGGTGTCCGTCTCCACAGTGTGTTCGTCGCGGCCAGGTCGCAGGAGTAGGAGCCCAATGCCGTCGTTCCGGTACGGGTCAGTTTCAATACGCTGGCGTCGCCGTAGGCGTTGGATACCGTGAACACGGCGTTCCCCCGCCTGTTGAGCAATGAGGGCGGCAGGGTCATCCTGGGGAACAGGTCGGGTTCGAAATGGCTGCCGGACGCCGCCGTGGCCTTGACCAGGACGGTATCGCCCTCCCGGAGAGCGCCGATGTCGTCGATGCGCAGGCGGACGGTCGCCGTCACCTGCAGGCTGTTCGACGCGGTGGTCTGGCCCGACAGTTCCCTGCCGTTCGCGTCCGTGACGCTGACGAATTTCGCGTCCCCGACCTGGGTGATGTCGTACGTGGCGGCCGCCGACGCGGACGGCGCCAATGCCAGCAAAAGACCGACGACGATCAGGCCGGCGATAAGGCGGGTGATGTGTCTCAGCATGTCACACCGCCTTCCGGGATTGTCCTACCGGCGCCTGCGCCGTCTTGCCGACAGGATTGGTATGAGGGCCAGAAGGCAAGCCCCCCCCCAGGATCGTCGTCAGGTTCCGATTGGTCAATGTTCCTCCCGTCTCCGGCATCGCCGTCCGCGTGATGTCGGTCCATTGCGCGTACAAAGTCGTCGGCCTGTCGATGGCGATCGTGTCGCCGGGTTTGTAGGAGTCGCCCGTGCCGTCGGGTTTGGTGCTCCATGAGGCGAGGCCATGACCCGCGAACGTGTAGCCATCCGTGGCCGTATAGGCGTTCACGCCGACGCCGACCGTCTGGTCGGCTATCGCACCTGTGCCGCCGTTCGGGTCGTAGCGCAATGTCGTGGATTGGCTGAAGCCGATGTCGTCCACCAGATTGCCTTTATACGGGGTGGGCGAATCGACGCTTTTGAAAATGAACCGGGCGACGGTCACGCCTTCGGGGCAGGTCCAATCGCCCTCGTAGGTCTCCCAGTTCTCCGCTGCGCCTCTATTGGAATCCCGATATGCGAGCTTGTTGTTGGTGGTGATGTCGGTTCCCACAGCCCCCAATTGGTCGCTGCCACCGTTCGTCTTCGTACGCTTCGCTTGCTGCGGTTGTTCCTTTCCTGGGGCGCCGATGAGCACCTGCATGGCGTTCGCGCGCTGAACGCTCTGATGCTTCAGGCTCCAGTGGTAGGTGTTGCCCGGGGTCACGCGGATGTCCTGATAGATGGAGGTGTCGGCCTGGGCGGCGACGATTTCGGCCCACGTATTGGACCTCCAGAACTGCTGCAGTTCGACGGCGCCGGTCCGGCATTCCCCGCCATCATCGCAGTTCTGCGTGCTATGCCATCCGAATCTGGATTCATCCCAATCGGACGGACCCGGTTGCCATCCGTGGCTGTAGTTGAAATTCTCGCCGGTGGCGGGTATCACGGCCCTCCAGGTACTATCCGCGATGATGTCTTTATGGTACTCGAAGTCCCCGTTGACGATGTGGTCGGGCAGCTGCGCAGCGTCGGCCGTCGTATCGTCCGCCGACGCGAACGGCGCCAGCCCCGCCGTCCCGGAGTCCACGCACGGCAGGGCGGCCGTGTCGTCCGCCATCGCGGGGGAGGCGCCCAGCAGGCATGCCAGGGCGGCCAGCAGGCTTATGAGACGTTTCATTTCAGCTCCTATTCTCCTTCGGGCGGAAAGCATCATCGGTGTGCCGGCAGAGGCGTTCCGTGTCGCGTCGCGTCACGGCCAGGCCGGCCAGGAATGTGATGCCGCAGCATGCCAGGGCGCCGTCCCGTATGGTTTTCGAGTCCGTTTCCCGGGTTTCGCTTGGGGTTGGCGTGTATCGTTCGCCGGTGACGAGCAGTCGGCGGCTGTTGCCGGTGTCCGTGCAGGTCACGAGTGTGGCGAGGTCCCTGCCCGGTTGGATGCGCAGGGCGTCCGTGTCTTTCGGACTGGTGGTCCGGATGCCGGTGATGCGGTAGTGCAAGACACGGCCGTACGTGGTGATCGTGAACGTCTGGCCTTTCCTGAGTTCGTCGAGCCGGGTGAACAGGGTCCTGCCTTCCATGTTCGTGTGTCCGCTGACCACGGTGCGCGTATTTTTCCCGCCCACGGGCAGCGACGTGCCGTGCACGTGGCCGAGCCCGTCGTCCAGGACGTCCGCGCCGGTGCCGTGCCGGATGGGCAGGTCCACGCCGATGGCGGGGATGGACAGCACGCCCATGGTGCCGGACGCGTCCAATCGGAGGAGGCTCTGGTATTCCGTGTCGTCGGTGAAGTCCGCGTCGTGTGTGCCGTCCGCACGGATGACCTCGCCGATCTGCACCTGTTGGGCGGCGAGCCTCCGGTTGTACTCGTCGGCGGCTTCGAGCCGCGCGTCCGTGTCCGTGGCCGTGGCGGCCGACACCTGGGCGGCCTGGGCGGTGGCCGTGAGTCTGCCGTCGGTCACCCATTGGTTCAGTGGGGGAGTGCAGATGATGGCGAGTCCTCCGATGACCAGCAGTGTGGCGAGCAGCGTGTAGACGCGGGAGACGATCCGGTCCCGGTGTTCGAGCCGGCGGCGCCGTTGCTCGGCGCGTCCGCCCGACACGATGGTCCAGTAGTCGTCTTCCCGCGTCATGAGTCAATGCCTTCCCGTCAGAGGGTGTGGGCCTCGCGGCGCTTCTTCGACTGGACGGTCAGGTACGCGACGCCGCCGGCCATGGCGATGACGACCACGCCGATCATGGTGTTGCCGAGCAGGCCGCCGGTCTGAGGCAGTTCGGTCAGGGCGTCGATGTTCCTCACGGTGATGGTCCACTTGTTGTCGTTGGTGGGCTGGCCGGTGATGAGCTTGTTCGTGTCGGCGCTGGTGGACACCTTGCCGCCGTCGGTGATGTTCATGTCGAACGCGACGATGACAAGCGAGGTCATGTTGTCGGGGACCTTGGATTCGACGACGTGGTAGTTGCCCGCGCCGAGGCCCGCGATGTTCAATTGGCCGTCCGCGCCGGTGGTGAACTGGGTGCCCCCGCCCTGCGTGTCGACGTAGGTCCAGGAGCCGGTCTTGGGATCCTGCTTCATCCACTTGCCGGTGTCCTTGTTCTGGATCTTGAAGCCGGCGCCCTGCAATGCCTGCTTGCCGTCCCAGTTGGTCTTTTTGATGTTCACGTCGTAGGCGCTCACGGTGGCGGTGTCGTTCGAGTCGACGGTGGTCTTGGAGGCGGCCGTGCCGTCGTAGAACGTGGTCGAGATGGCCGCGGTGTTGGATGCCTGGGCGGCGCGCTTCGCGTTGGCCACGACCGCCTTGTAGGTGACGGTCACCTGCTTGGCGCTGTTGGCCTTGATGAACGCCTGGTCGAACGTGGCGGTGAACCCGTCGCCGTTCTCGCCCTTGGCGACGGTCGGGGTCACGGTCTTGCCGCCGATGGTGAACGCGGGGTCGCCGGCGAGTGTCAGGCCGTTCATGGTGTCCTTGACGACGGTCTGGGTGGCGGCCTGCATGTTCGGCAGGGTGAGCACGTACTTGAAGTCCACGGTCTCGCCCACGGTGAACGAGGCGGAGTCCTCCGTGCCGCCGGCCTTCGAGTCGATGAACGTGCCCTTGTTCAGACGGTCGCGGGAGACCTTCTTGTCGATCGTGGTGGTCTTGGACTTCACGGTCAGCTTGCCGAGGGTCACGCCGTTCAGTGTCTTGGTGCCCTGGATCGGCGTGCCGACGATCATGGGCACGCCGTCGGAGTCGACGATCAGGTACAGGCCGTTCGGCAGGTCGGGCACGGTCATGGTGGTGCCCGTGCCAGGCACGGTCTTCACGGCCGTGATCTTGCTGGCGGACGCGGATGCGGCGAGCTGTTTGGCGGCCTCGCGCAGCTGTCCCTGCACGGTGCCGGTCGGCTCGCCGTCCTTGCCGACGTGGGCCAGGTCGCCGGCCGCGTCGAAGCCCTGAAGGTCGGTGATGCCGGCCTTGGTGTTGGCGGCGGCGATCCACTTGTCGGACGCGTCGTCGATTTTGTTCACGGTCAGGGATTTCACGTCCGTGTCGCCGTTCGCGGTGATGTCGCCGTAGGAGCCCAGACGGTAGAAGTCGAACGTGTGGCCGGTCAAAGTGTTGCCTTGGGCGGCGTTCAATGTGATGGATGCGGTGGCGGTGTCGGCGGTGGTGGGTGTTTCCACTGCCATGGCCGTGCCGGCCAGTCCGAGTGTGGACAGGCTTGCGGTCGCCGCGCACATCGCGGCCAGACGCTTGACATTGATATGGGAGACCATGGAGTCTCTCCTTTCCTTTTTGACAATGGCCACGTCGGGGCGTAGCCGGTTTGCGACGTTCCCCTATGCGGGGAACGGCATCATCGCCCCGTATGCGTCGCATAGATCCCGTCATCGGACGATCGGAGGCCTCTATGGTGATGGATAGAAACGGCATGAGCCACAGACCCGCGGGGCTTCCCGGCGCCGGACGGTACGACCGCGGCATGGAAGCCGCCGATGACCTCGATCTCGACCTGTACGAACCGGACGGGCCGTGGGGGTTGGCCGGGGTTGTGGCGGAGGGCATCGACGACGGTTGGATCGACGTCCGGAACGGAGTGGACATACTGTCCGACGACGCCCCGGGGCCCACCGCCCCGCGGGGCGTCGAAGCCGTCGTGGCGGCCGTAGAGAGAAGGGATTACCGCGACGCCGTCGACCGGCTGGCGGCCGTACGTGGGTGGGTGGAGGACGAATGCCCGAACAGCCCGTTCGCCTCCGATGAGGACTGGGAGGCATGGAAGAGCCATATGGCGTTGCTCCGCCTGCAATCGGCGGGCCTGGCGTTACGGGCGGCCGGACGTGGCGATTACGGCAACGCAGTGGACCTGCTCATGGCGGGCACCGGATGGAACGGCGGCATTGATGACGACGCGCCATCCCGAGTCCTGTACGAGGCGAGGCTCGGGCGGTTGGCCGTGATGTTCGCGGAGGGCGCGTCGGATCGGCAATGCCGCCGGCTGGCCGGCGGGCTCGGCGACGGACGCGCTGGCACGGCATGCGGAATCATCGACGACGCGTTCCTCGACGGGCCGAATGCGGACATGGCCGTGTACGCCCTGGCGAAGTCCCTCGCCGCCAAAATCGAAGATCCTGGTCCATCCGTGGATATACGGCGGTTTTCGAAACGCCTCGCCCAGAACGGAGCCGTCTCCGATGCATACCTGGAGGACGGCGATTGGCGCCGGGTGCCCGTCGGGGAGACCCTCCTCGTAACCGGATGCGCGGAGGAGGAGCCACGCCTGCGGGCTCTGATGGAAAAGGTCATGTGGTCCGTCAAGGACGAACGGAAAGGCCGGGATGCCTGACCCGACCATTCCGGGATTCGCCCACCCCGCGCGGACCGGATGACCGCAAGGCGTCGCCGGGGGAATGCGCCGTCGGCCGATACGGCCGGCCGTGCCATTCGCCCGAAACGTCTCGTCCCAAGGAAGACGGAACCCGCGCATGAGGGGGAACGGGAGCGCGTCCGTATCGCATGCCCCGGGGCGGAGGTTTGTAGTACATCGCCCCTGACCGCCCCTGGATACGGAAAAGCCCGTCGTTCCAATGCCGCGTAAGCGGCGGAACGACGGGCTTTCTTGGTCGGACCAGCGGGATTTGAACCCGCGACCCCTTGACCCCCATGGTTCCGGCGATTTCCGCTGATTTCCAACACTATACACCACTCCGGAGCACTCTGGGTCACTCCGGCCAAAACGGCGTCATTCCGCCGTTCTCCCTCCGGAGCCCTCCACGCCCCGCGCGGTCATCGCCCCTGAATCGCCCCTGGAGACGACCCGCCCGATGGCGTCGGCCACATCGTCCAGACGGTCCGGCCACAGGTCGGCGTAGACGTCCAGCGTGATCGACGCGGAGCTGTGGCCCATGGCCTTCTGCAGCGTCTTCACGTCCGCGCCGCCGGCGATGGCCATGGACGCGTACGTATGCCGCAGGGAATGGACGGTCAGCCCCTCGACGCGGTCCAGTCCGGCCGCCCTCACCGCGGGCCTCCAGACGCGGTTGCGCCAGTTCGACTCTCCCCACATGTTCCCGCGCGGGGAGACGAGTAGCGGCTCGCCGCCGTCGCGGCCGGCGGTCAGCTCCCTCAGCCCGTCCTCGAGCATCGGCGGGATGGGCACGCGGCGGACCTGCCCGTTCTTCGTCGGGCCGACCGTCTCGGCGTTGCCCTCGCGCCCCACGGTCTTCGTGCGCGCCACCGTGATGCGCCGGCGCCTCAGGTCCACGTCCGCGACGCGCAGGGCCAGCGCCTCGCCGATGCGCATGCCCGTGTAGGCGAGCAGGAGGATGTCGATGCCGTGGCCGCCGGCCGCGTCGGCCAGCCGCCCCACCTGGGCGACCGTCAGATAGACCCGCTTGGACTGCCCCTTCCGGGGCCATTTGACCGCCTTCAGCGGATCCGACTGGAGCCAGCCGTTCGACATCGCGTGATCGACGGCCACGGACAGGGCGCGATGGATGCCCCTGATGGACGAGGTGGACAGCATGACGCCGTGGCAGGAGCGGGCGGAGCCGTCCGCCAGCGAGGCGATCCACGAGCCCAGCGCGGATGGCGTCAGCGCGGACAGTGGCCTGTCGCCCCAGTACGGGGCCACATGCGTGTCCCAGTCACGCCGGTAGCGGTTCCACGTCGCCGGTTTGACGACGGGCACCAGCAGGGCGAAGCCCTCCTCTCCGACCGAGCCTATCGTGCGCTCCAGGTCGCGCGGGTCGACGTAGCGCCCCGAGCGGATGTCGTCCTCCAGCGACGCGGCGAAGGCTTCCGCATCCTTCCTCGACGCGAAGCTGCGCCGCCGGCGCTCCCTGTCCGCGTACCATGTGACGCGCCAGCGCATGCCCTTGCCGAACTCGGTGGTGCGCATGGCCTCCGGCACCCTCGCCCTCATCGGGTCGCGCGCCGACGCCAGGGCCCTTCTGGCCGCCGCCGTCGCCGATTTCCTCAACCATCTGTCCTCGATATTGACTCTCATGGCTGGCAATATGACCCGACCCCGGGACTTCGCCACCGACTTCGGGACGCATAAGGGAAAGATATGGAACAGCTGTACACACCGGCCCAGGTCTCCGAGGCGCTGGGCGTGTCCGTCAAAACACTGGAGAAATGGCGCTGGGAGCGCAGGAACCTGCCCTACATCAAGCTCGGCGCCGCCGTCCGCTACCGGGGGTCCGACCTGGAGGCGTGGCTCGACGGCCACACCGTTGGGATCAGGCCGCGGCCATAGGGTTCCCCGGCGGAAGGAAATGATAAAAAATCCGCCGGGGTTTCAACGGCCCGAAGGCGGGAGGGTTATGAAGGCCCGCCAGGGGGCTTGGGAATCATTGTATCAGGCGTGGCGGCGGACAAACAGGCGCTTATAGACCTTATGCCCGTTGATGATCGGTTGTGCGGTTTTCGACGCCGGATCCCACAGGCCATTGGAGAAGCCGCGGCCCTCGCTCTCCGAGCACCCCACGATGTCGAACTGGTCTGGGTTGTACTTGTCCATGAACGTGATGGGCACTCCCATGACGCCCCAATAGTCCTCGGGGATGTCCTTGACTTTCGACACTTCGATGGCGTCGTAGTTGTCGTACTTCGGATAACGCGACAGGTCCTCTTTGTAACGCCGGTAGAGGAGCAGGTCCTCGTGGCGCTTGGTGATGTCCAGGTTGGTGTACCAGCAGATGTTGCCGAATTTGGCGATCAGCCCGCCCTTCCCGTCCGTGACGATATTACCGCGTTCCGGGTGATCGGCGGAAGGCACGACGAACTCCTTGACCTTGTTGTAGCCCAGCCACAGGCGATCATCCCGCAACAGTGGGAAAGCCTCCTTGTAGGTGATGGCGTTCTGATTGCCGACGATGACGAATCTCTTGTCATGCTCCATCAGCGTCGCCACATACTCGCGGAATAGGCTGAACGGCGGATTGGTCACGACGATGTCCGCCTCATCGAGCAGTTCGAGGCACTCGCGGCTACGGAAGTCCCCCGCGCCGTAGATGCCGTCGCCGTGCGGCTCCGTCAGTTCGTTCTCCCCGGAGTCCAGCAGGTTCCTGATGTCGTCCATATCCAACCCTCCGTCGCCGGTGGTGTCGCGGAAGACGTTGACGACGGCCTTGTACGCCCTGCGGTGGCGGCCGGTGTCCTCGTCCACGTCATCGTCGAACAGGGATGGCTGGTACTCGCCTCCGGCGATGGGGGAGCCGTTGTAGCAGGTGGCTATCAGGCGCTTCAACCCGAGGGGGTTGAAGTTCAATGCGAAGTACTTGAAGAAGTTGCTCTCGAACGGGTCGTCGCAGTTGCACAGGACGACCTTTCCTTTGAAATGTTTCCGGTAGTGAACGAGCTCGTGCTCGATGTCGGTCATGCGTGTGTAGAACTCGTCGTTCTTGGCCTTCTTGGCGGCCGATAGTTGGCTGTTACCCATGCCCGTGGGCTATGCGTCGCGGACGGACGTCGCCGTCGGCGCCGAACGCGCTCCGACGCCCGGAAAAAGCGGCGAATACACTTAACCGCGGGTCGTTAACTGCATCGTTGCAGTTAACGATGGCCTTTGCCGCATGTCGAGAATGGCTTCATTCCGCCGTTTTCCGGCCTGAAATGCAGTTAATGCAGTTATTGCAGTTATTTGCCTATAAAAAAACGGAAAGGCATCCGGGCGATACGTGGGGGGCCATCGGCCTCCATGCCTTCACCGAAAAGAAATCGCAAATGACTACATTAACTACATTAACTACATTTATTGTCTGAAAATGGCTTCATTCCGCCGTTTTCGGGCTTCTCCGTTAACTGCAATCCGGACGGCGACAACTGCTTTTTTGCAGTTAACGTCTTCAAGCCGGTCCCGGGGTGCCCAAATCGCCTTCACGCTGGTTGATTTTGGACGCGTCATGAAGGCCGACGCCGATGTTCCTTCATATCCGCCCCGCCTTCGCCAACCGCTGACATCCCAATCCGGGATATATCCCCTCCATCGCCGTTCCCGCATGATTCCGCCGTTTTCGCCATCGGATTCCCTCAGGACGCATAGGAGACGCCTGAAGGTCTTTGCGCCATCCGTCGCACAGCCACTCCATGACGCGCTCGGGATTACGAGTCCAGCAGGGATTGCCGCAATGGTCCACGCCGAGGAAGACGCTCGCGCCGGTGTGCCTGACGCCGTCGATGCGGACCTTCTGGCTCATTCGCGCGATCACCTCCCTTAAGCCTGTTTATGTGTCCCCAAACCTAGAACCCCAGCGCTGAAGCGCGGGGTATGAATTTTTTCGGTCAAACTGTGGGATTTCCAGATCGGCGACCCGGGCAAATAGGACCCGGCGGCGGGTGCGGATGCCCCGAAACAGCCGGAAAGAAGGACAGAACCCTTCGGTCCGTCACCATTGGCGGACCGGAGGGTTCTGTCATATCGGCCGCGGCTGGCGGGTGTAGGTCAAAGAAGGGGTAAAACACCTGCCCCGCCGTTTCGTGGCCGATGTGCGCTATGCGTCCCGGTCCAGCGTCTCCGCCGTCAGCAATGCATGGTCGGACGGACCGGCGTCCTCCGCGGACACCCCACCCGTCCAGCCGCCGGGCCGGCCGTAATTCCAGCCGTACGAGAACATGTAGTCGATACGTCTGCCCGGCACCAGTCTAGGATTGAGCCCCTGCGACCGGGCGGTCACGGCCGCCTCCGCCGATGTGCCGGGTAAAACGGTCGGATACGGGCCTCCCCGGCCCAGCATGGCGGCCGTGTCCTGCGCCTCCGTCCAGAACGTCGGCGCCTCGGACAGTCCCGACAGGAGCCGGATGGCCGGCTCGTCCGGCATGGCGTTGAAGTCCCCGCACAGCAGCGCCGCCCCCTTGGCGGCGCAGCGGGACAAGCGCGCATCCAGCAGGCGCGCCTCGTCGAGCCGTTCGCGCTGCCGGAATGCGCCCCAAGCGCCGTGGTACGAGCAGACGGCGAGCCCGTCGAACGCCTGGATGGCGCAATCGACGCCGGGAACACCGGACGGTCCGCCGACCGGCTCCAGCGCCCCGGTCCGCCAGCAGACGGCGCACAGGTCCGTCCGCCCCTGCCGGAGCCGTCCGGCGGCGAGAGTGAGGCCCCGCTCCGCGAACGCGGTCGCGAGGGCGTCCAGCCCGTCGACCGGGACCTCCTGCAGGCAGGCCGCGTCCACGCCGCGCCGGACGAGCGCGTCGGCCAGCATAGCGCCTTTGGCCTCCCAGCCATCGGATGCGCGGTTCAGGATGTTCCATTGGGCGATCAGCATGCGCCCTCCCTTCTCGACGAGTGCCGCATGATCTGCGCGGTCGGATGCAGGGCGGTCATGAGCGTCAACGTCAGGATGGTGGCGATGCCGAGCCAGGCGGTCATGCCCTTCACGTCCACTTGGCGTTCCGCGGTCCTGGCCGCGTCGTCGTAGGGGACCCTGTGGGCGCGGACGATGAGGCGCCGCGTGTTGAGTCCCGGTGGGTCGCAGGTGTACAAGGTCAGCAGGGTGTGGCTTCCGTCGGCCCTCAGCGCCCGCCGCTCGGCCTTGGAGCCGGGGTCGACGGTGTGGCGTCGGTCGACCCTCCAGGCGACGGTGCGGCCGCCCGCGTCCGTGTATATCATGTCGCCCCGGCCCAGCTCGCCGACGCGGTAGAACAGGAGCCGCACGTCGAGCCCGCGGTGCGCGGCGATGACGCTGTTGCCCGGGTCGCCGACGGGCAGCGTGGTGCCGTGGATGTGTCCCCCCCCCTGCTCGAGCGTGCCGGCGGACGTGCCATGGCCTATCGGCAGGTCCACGCCGATGGACGGTATGCGGATGCGGGCCATGGCGTCGCCCGCGCCCAGCTGGTTTAGATAATCCCTATCACTTCGCCAGGCGGGCGCGTCCGTGCCGGAGAACGGGTCGGCCGCCTCGCCGACGGCCGTGGAGCCGCCGTCGCGCAGCAGCCGGGCGTCGTAGCGGGCGGCCCTGGCGAGCATGGCCGTGTCCTCCCCGTCGGATGCGGCGACCCGGGTGCCGGGGTCGTAGGTGATGGCGAGCATGGCGAGCAGCGGGCTGGACAGCAGCAGCGCGCCGACGACCATGAGGACGACGCCTCCGGCGGTCCAGCCGCGGGACACGCGCCTCCGGTGCGAAGTCGGGCCGATGAGGATGGCGTCCCAGGAGGGTTGGAGGTAAGCGGAGGTCATATGGTCCGGCTATGCGTCGGGACGCATGGGCGAACTATGATGAGGACCGTGGATAAAAGGGCGTTGGATTACGATCTCATGCCGGATACGGTGCTGTATGACGTTTTTTACGAATCAGGCACCATGCTTGGCGGGGCTTATGTGGCCCGCATGAGGGCCGCGACCGATGCCTTCGAACGCGAGCGGTGGCGTCGCGCCCTGTCCGGACTCGACTCGGAGCGCGCATCCATCGCGTACGACGACCGCAAAGGCCAGATAGCCGCGAAAAGGCGCTGGGATGCCGAGAGGAAGGCATTGGTGGCCGCCGATGGACGAAAGTGAGCTTGAATCCATCTGGATGACGGACATCCTGCCAATCGTGGGCGAACGCATGATTCCGGCGTCGCATCCCATCACCGTGTTTCTGGGAGGCCAGCCCGCGGCCGGCAAGACGCGCGCCCAAAGACGTTTGACCCGGACCGTTTCGAGAACGTTTGGGGCAACCGTTTCCTCGGTGGACTTGATGGAGATGAGACAGAGCAGGCGGAACGGGACCTTGATTACATCGAATCAATCCGCCGGGAGACGGGCGTCGGTCTGGAGGAGTCCGAACCCGTGATCGAGGAGATATACGCCGACCTGGGCGGGCGTGATTCCACCGCCGAACTAGAGGAGTTGGACGACATGCCTCCGCGCCGTGTGCAGCCGCGGGAGCCGAAGGGCACCCCGCGCGGCGGCCGCTGGCGGCGTTAGCGCAGGAACGCCCCCGGCTCCGACGGATAATGCCGGAACCGGGGGCGTTTCTCGTGTATGGGCCTATGGCCTCATGTCCTCATCGGGCCTCGCGGCGGCGGGACACGATGACCGCGCCGATGGCGAGCAGGGCGAGGCCGGCCGCCATGACGGTGCCGAACAGGATGGTGCCGCCGGTCTTGGCGAGCATCACGTTGATCGGCTGGTTCAGCAGGGTCAGGTCCGCGGGCACCCAGTTGGTCTTGTCGTCCGCGTAGTACCTCTTGGACGCGTCCTGGCCGCTCCACTTGGCGGTCTGGCTTCCGACGGCCTTGGTGATGGTCAGGCCGGCGGGCAGCTTGGAGGTGTCGGCGCGGAAGGTGAGCATCGGGCGCACGAGCGGGATGATGCTGTTGTTCTGGGTGATGGTCTCGGTCGCCTCGGTCTGTGCGTCCGGGGTGATGTAGTTGGACTTGTCATCGGTGAACTTCGCGGCGATGGTGATGTCCTCGGAGCTCTTCAGCGGCTGGTAGTCGGTCGGGGCCTTGGTCTCCTTGAGCGTGTAGACGCCCAGGTCGAGGCCGCGCAGGCGGAGCAGGCCGTCCGGACCGGTAACCACATGGTTGGAGCCGTTCTCGCCCGGCTTCGCCTCACGGTAGACGCCGTCGGCGGTCTTGACGAGCTTCAGCGCGGAGCCGTTGGCCTTGGAGTCGGAGGCGTTGCCGTTGTCCTTGACGGCCACGTCGAACTCGGCGCCCGCGAGCCCCTTGTAGGAGGTGGCGGCGCGCTTGTGCAGGTCGATGTCGTAGGTCCACTGCTTGACGACCACATCCGGGGTGGTGGTGGTGCGGGCGCTGGTCACATCCTCGGGCTGGTTGCTGTAGACCAGATGGTTGCGGTTGTTGACTTTGTTGCCGTTGTCAAGCGCCTTCTCGGTGACCTGGGCGGAGTACTTGATCTCCACCTGGTGGCCGTACAGGGTCTTGGTCTTGTCGTTGGCGGCCAGGTCGCCGTAGTGGTCGACGAGCCAGCGGCCCAATCCGACGACCATGTGGCTGGCGTCGCCGTCCTGCTGCTCGAGGTAGTACCATGCCTCGGTCGGTTCGGTGGTCTGTCCGGCCGCGGACGAGTCGTTCGCGCCGTTCGGCATGTTCGGCAGGGTGGTCACGTGGGTCAGCGGGATGGACACGGTCTTTCCGGCCGTGTCGGTGATGGTCGCGGTCGGGACGGAGTTGATCCTCAGGCCCTTGGTGGTCTGGTCGGAGACGCGGTAGGTGTAGATCCACGGGCGTCCGTTGTCCCTGGCGTTGCGGTAGGCGCTCAGGTCGGGGACGCGGTAGTGGACGACGTACGGGATGACGTCGCCGACGTCGGACGCGTTGTCGGCCGCGTCCTTGCCCGTCGCGACGGACTCGTCGCGCTTCTTCGGCGGATTCTGGCCACCCGGGGGCAGAACCTCCTGATCGTCGACGTTCTTGATGGTGATTTCGCCGAGCTTGCCGGTGGTGCCGAGCCTGTCGCGGTCCATCGGCTGGTTGTAGCCGCTGACGGTCGCGAGGTCGGCGTCGGACGGCTTGGACGGGACGATCATCGGCTGGGCGGAACCCACGTTGTAGGTGGCGTTCAGGCCGTTGAGCGTGCCGGTCCAGGTGGTGTCGGAGCCGGTGTCGAGGATCATGTAGACGCCGGAGTCGTCGATCGGGATGGTGCAGGAGGCGCCGGCCTGGCAGGTCACGGTCGCCGAATGCGGCTGGGCCTTGACCGCGGCGAGGGCGGTGGCGTCCTTGGCGATCTGGTCGGCGAACTCGCGGACGGTGCCCACGTACGCCTTGTCGGGGCTGTTGGTGCCCATGTGCTGCGGGCCGGACTCGTTCCAGCCGAAGCCGAACGTGCCGGCCGACTGGTCGGAGCCGTCATGCTGGCGGAAGCCGCCCATCCACGCGATCGGGTCCTTGCCGGAGTCGGCCCAGCCGGGCAGGTTGGCGACGTTTCCGCCGTTGACGTCGGTGACTTTGGCGAGCACCGGGTCCAGGGCGCTCTTCAGCGAGTCGGGCGTGTGGACGGCGACGCCGTCCAGATCCTTGTATTTGCCGTCGGTGCTCACGTAGGTGCCGTCGACGTAGTCGGCGAGCCTGTACGCGGTGAGCCTGCGGCCCTTCAGCGTGTTCTGGTTGTCGCCGGCGTTGACGGTCAGGCTGAGCGGCGTGGCCGCGTTCGCGGCCGGCGCGCATGCCAGCGCCGCGAGCGTGGCCATGGCCATCGTGGAGGCCAGGATGCGTTTGGTGTGACCCATCTTCTTTTTCCTTTCCGCCCCGGGCGCCCGGGGCATTCTTTGGATTACGTGCGTCCTCTATGCGGAGTGCCGGGGCGCCTTCGAATGCGATGACGGCAGGGGAGGGGACGGCGCGACAGGCGGGCGGCGACAGGCAGCCCGCAGGCGCCGACGGCGGCCGCCACACCCATGGCGCGCCCCTTGGCGTCGCCCTTCGCGTCCTTCGGATACGGCGCCTGCTCCGGCATGCGGGCGCGCGAGCCGGACACGAGCAGACGGTGCGAGTTGACGCCGTACGGCGTGCAGGTGACGAGCGTGGCCCGGTCCTCCCCGGCGCGGACGCGCAGGAGGGACGTGTCGGACGGGTCAACCACGCTGATGCGGTCGACCCTGTAGGCGAGCGTGGCGCCGCGGACGAGGATGTAGAACACGTCGCCGCGGCGGGCCTCGTCGAGGCGGGTGAACAGGAGGCTGTCGGGCAGTCCCGTGTGCCCGGTCAGCACCGTGTGCGTGCCCTTGCCGCCGACGGGCAGGCTGGAGCCGTACAGGTGTCCCGCGCCCTGCCGGAGCGTGTCGTCGGAGGCGCCGTGGCGGACGGGCAGGCGGATGCCGAGCGACGGGTAGGACACGGTCGCCATGACGTCGGGCAGGACGGACATGTACGGGCGGTCGGACGAGCCGGAGAAGTCGGGGGAGCCGCCGGCGCGGGACATGGACGCGCCGAGACGGGGCTGTCCGGAGCGGGCGAGCCGGGCGTTGTAGGCGCGGGCGGCCTTCAGGTCCCGCCGGTCGGCCGCCGTGGCGGGCACATGGGCGGCCGTGGCGGCGGCCGCCTCGCGGGAGAGCCGCGCCCCGGACGCCCATTGGATGGCGAACGGCCAGAGGGCCGCGCAGACGGCTAGGACGGCCAATAGGGCGGACAGGAGCCTCAGCAGGCGCCGTCTTCCGGCGGGCGGCGCGGCCATCACCTCATCCCAGGTCGGCATGTCGGCGCAACCCCAGGGCGGCGGCGGCCAGCGGCAGGGCCGCCAGGCAGGAGAGCAGGACCCACGGGACGCGTCCCGTCGTCGGAATGGCCGACAGCGGCTTGGCCTTGATGGATACGGCCAGCCGTACGGTTCCGCCGGCGGGCACGTACGTCTCGTCGGGGCCGTCGGCCCGCAGGCCGTCGGGGACCGTGTAGGACACCTTGTGCCAGCCGGGACGCAGTCCGTCGATTCGGGCGGCGCCCTTTTCGTCCGTGCTGGCGTCCAGTCCGTCCACGGTGACGCCGATGCCTTGGATCGGCCCGCTCGGATCGGTCGCGGCGACCGTGACGGAGCCGTCCTTCAGCCTGACCTTGAGGTCGAACACGGCGGAGTCGCCGGCCTCGAGGTCAAGACTCCTCGATGTGTCGGTGACGGCCTCGTAGCCGTCCGGCATGACCGGGTAGGACACGGTCGTGCCGCCGGGCGCCACGAACGCCGACCATGTGCCGTCGGAGCCGGTGAGGACGGATATGGGGCCTTTGGAGTCGACGACGTCCACCCTGACGCCCGTGATGGGCGCCCCGTCCGTGTCCGTTACAGTGCCAGACACGGACGGGGCGGGCTTGAGCCGCGCATCCAGCCCGCTCCATACGCGGGTCTGCCCGTCTCCGATGACGATGGGGCCGACCGTGCCGTCCAGGTATCCGTCGGCCGTGACGGCCAGCGTCCATGTGCCGTCCGAGGGGGCCTTGACGTCGAACGAGCCGTCGGAGCCGGTCGTGCCGGACACCGACGAGGAGCCGTCCGACAGCGTGACCGTGGCGTCCGCGACGGGCGCGCCGTCCGTGGAGCGCACGGTGCCGGACACATGGCGCAGCGCGGCCTTGGCCTTGTCGACGGTCCTGTTCGCGGCCTTGCGGTCGGCGACCAGGCCGTCGAACCACGTCTGGTAGTCGTCGAGGCGCTTCAGGTACTCGGCCGGGGTGTAGGTGGGGCCGACGGAAAGGCTGATGTCATTGCCACTGATGGGATAAATGGTGTCCTCGGGTAGAAAAACCTGATTGCGATAAGAGGTGTAATTTGCATCGCCGTCGGCAAAACCAGTGGTGTAGTAGTTTTCTTTGATGATATTCAGATAATGTCCTACTCCTTTGGGTTTGGCGATGCCTTCTTCTTTTTGCTCGTCGTAACTTTCCTTTTCTTCCGTATACCAGGCATTAAAAGGGTCTTCGCCGGTCAGATCGAGATTTTCGGCTTGGGAGAAGAATTGCAACTTATGACGTGAGCCGTCGTTCTCATTCCAGTCCTCGTCGTACATGTAGTACGAATCCTGGGCCTCGGCGACGGCCATGGCCGTGTCCGACACCTCCAACGCGTCCAGGCCCTCGCCGGCGCGGAGGCGGTTGCACTCCTCGACGAACTCCAGCGCGCTCCTGACTTTGGACAGGGCGGTCGGCCCGTCCGGGTCGTCGAGTCGGATGTGGTCCTGGTATTTCGTGACCGACGGATCGGTCAGGACGCGAACGGCATCCGCGGCCCCCTCGTGTCGGTAGAAGCCGAGCACGCCGGTGCCCTCGTAGCCGACGAGCGCCGCCTTGGCGGCCTTCAGGTCCGCCTCGGCCTGCGCCAAATCGGCCAGTGGATCGTCGGACGCCATAGCGGATAACGGAGTCAGGGCGAGCAGGGCCGCCAGGGCGGCGGCCAGGCATGCCTTAAGCCTCATGGGCGGCCCTCCTCTCCGTCTTTCAGCGCGCGGACAGACGGCGCAGTTCGATGGACAGAGCGAGCAGGACGGCGGCCGCGGACAGCGCGGCGGCGACCGTCAGGGCGGTGCCCACACCGCCGGTCGACGGCAGCTGCGAGACGCCGTTCACGTTCCTGACCTGGGCGACCGTCCAGCCGTCCATGTCGCCCGTACCGATGACCTGCTGGGTCAGATTCGGCTCGTCGACGCCCTTGACGATGGCGGTCCCGTCGTCGGAGATGGAGACGGTCAGCGTCGGCTTGGCGATGGACCAGAAGCCGTCCGGTACGGTGGTCTCCTTCAACGTGTATGTGCCGGCCTTCAGTCCCTCGAACTTCAGCAGGCCGTCGTCGCCGGTCGTGAACTCGGTGGCTCCGGATTCGTCCTTGGAGAACGTCCAGCCCGTGCCGCCCTTGACGAGCCAGCCGTCGGGGCCCTGGACCTTGAAGCCGGCGCCGGACAGGTGCTGGGTCGTGTCGCCAGCCGACACCTTGTCGAGACCGAAGCGGAACGACAGGAGCCGCACCGTGCCTATGGAGGTCTTGGTGATGCCATCGCCCCAGTCGACGGTCAGGGTCGCGTCGGAGCGCGCCGCGTCGGACTCGGTCGGGCCGGACGCGGAGATTCCGGCGTTGTAGGACACGTCGATTTTCCTGCCCTTATGGGCTTTGGCGAATTGCGTCAGGTCGACGGTGCCGTTCGACACGGTCAGAGTCGCCGTATCGGAACCGCAGGTGGCGGTCGCCGTCGACACGGTGCTCAAGCCCTGCCCGCCGATGGAAAGCATGAGGGTGCCGGGGTCGCCCGCCGGTGCGGTGAACGCCGCGTGGAACGTGCGGGTGTCGCCCACGTTCGCGGACTTGGCGTCGCCCTCGACCGTCAGGGTGACGGGGACGCCCCATACCTTCACGTTCGCCACGCCCAGCGTCTGGGACGCCAGATCAAGGCCGTCGATCTTCGTTCCGACGATGATGGGCTGGCCGTCGGAATCGACGACCAGATACAGACCTTCGGGGACGGACAGGGTGGCGGTCGCGCCGCTTCCGGTGACATGCGCCGCCTCGGTGGGCTTCGTGCCGGCCTTGGCCAGCGCCCGGGCGACGGACCGGGTCTTCGTCGCGTCGGTCAGATGCGCGATGGTGCCCGCCTCGTCGCAGCCCTTGACGCGGTCCACGTCCGCCGACTTCAGGGCGGCCGCAAGCCAGGTCCTGGACTTCGCGTCGTTCGTCACGTCGACGCGCGCCACTTTGCCGCCTGTCTTCTCCACGTTCCCGTAGGTGCCGATGCGGTAGGCGGTGTACGTGTGCCCGTCCAGCGCGCCACCCGATGCGGCGTCCAGCTCAATCGTCGCATCGGTGTCGGCCATGGCGGCGGGCGCCGCGCCCATCGCCAGCAATGCGGCCAGTGCCGTCGCCGTCATCATCCTCATGTTCGCCATCGCTCTTTTCTCCTTGGTTTCGTCGCGGCCGGTCGTTCCGGTCGGTTCCAAGTCCATGGCTATGCCGCGGCACTCGGAGCCGGAACGTGGAGCCCTTTTAGCAGGCGAAGACTGTGGCGCGGCCTATTCGGAGTATCGGAATCCGCCTATGGGCGCATAATAACGATATGGTTTGTTGGTGGAAGGAGGCGAACGGCCATGGATGGGAAAGAACGGAACGAATCGGCTCAAGCCGAACGCGAAATGACCGCCAGTGAGTATTGGGACCGGCTCACCCGTTCCTTCAATGCTGACTATGTCAGATCGGTCAAAGAGAGGTATGACGGCCGAAAGCGACTGCAGGTGGCTTGATGTATGTCCCGATTATTACGGGAGGCTACAGGTCTTCAAATGCGCCGTCCCCAAGGATGGCGCATTCGTCGGATATAGGACGCGTTTTGACTTGGGAGACAGGGGCGCCCGAGACCGCATCGGTCTCGGGCGCCCCTATTCTTTCACCCTATGATTCTACCTATCGAGCGGCGACGTGTTCCTGCGGCGCAGGACCACACACCCGGCGATGAGCAGGCCGAGCGTGACCACGCCGGCCAGCGCGCCCGCGCGGGCCACGTCGTAGCGTCCGCCGGTCATCGGCGGCATGATGTTGCCCTCGAGCCGGTTTCCGACCGTGACGGTCGAGCCGGTGGAGCCCTTGAGCAGAGCCTTCGCCTCCTCGTTGGAGCCGGTCGCGGAGATGGTCGCGCCGGTCGGAGTGCCCGTGGCCTTGATCATCCAGTACGTGCCAGAGCCAGTGCCCTTGTAGGAGGACGGGGCCTTCGTCTCGGCCAGTTTGAACCAGCGGACCTCCAACGGGGCGATGGTGCCGTCGAGCAGGTGGGCGGAGCCGTTCGCGTCGGTCGTCACCGTCCTGACGGTGGTGCCGGGCTTTGCGGTGGAGCCGGTCTGGTCGGTGGTCTCGGTAAGGGAGAACACCGCGCCCTTGACGGGCTCGTTGGACCAGCGGCCCTGGCCGGGCTGGCCGATGTAGGCCAGTTTGACGAGGTCAAGACCGAACGGAGTGACGGCTGTCCATGATTCCTTGGCCGTGTCCTTCGTCAGGCCGTGGAGCGTGATGGCGTCGTC